>Ga0181348_1000856_pt1 | contig 13269 bp, 14 predicted proteins | sample Su13VDMM110DN_FD_130092 | JGI IMG/M metagenome (GOLD analysis project Ga0181348, IMG submission 130092) | Freshwater viral communities from Lake Michigan, USA - Su13.VD.MM110.D.N | ecosystem: Environmental > Aquatic > Freshwater > Lake | place: USA: Michigan | collected 2013-07-16
AATGTCTAAACAACTTCTAACAGAATACTATGAACTTTGTCCAAACGGAGTTTGTGAAGATATTCTTACAGAATCCGATAAACGTTTTGTAAAAGACGGTGGATTAATAATGTCTGGTGTTATACAAAGATCAGATGTTAAAAATGGCAACGGAAGAGTTTATCCTCATTCTATTCTTGTAAGAGAAATGAACGCATATAAAAAGCTTGTTGAAGAAAGAAGAGCTTTGGGCGAACTTGATCATCCAGAACAATCTGTTATAAATCTTCGCAACGTTTCTCATCTTGTAACCGAGGTGTGGTGGGATGGTAAAGATGTAATGGGCAAAATACAAGTATTAAATACTCCATCAGGTCAAGTATTGAAAGAATTAGTTAACGCAAATATTAAGATTGGAATTTCTTCAAGAGGCACCGGCTCTGTTAGAGAAAGCAAAGGCGATACCGTAGTAGAAGATGATTTCCAACTTATATGTTTTGATATTGTTTCCGAGCCTTCAACACAAGGAGCTTTTATGATGAAAGAAAGAAAGTCCTTATCAGAAAGCAAAGAAACAAAAATAAACAATTTAATAAACAACATTTTAAAAAAAAGGATAAAATAAAATGACTCTAACCAAAGAAGTTCTCAAACGTATCATAAAAGAAGAGCTAGATAAACTCGTTCAAGAAGAAGAAGAAGTAGTAGAAGCAATAGACCCAGCCGATGCTCAAATTGCCAAGTTAGAACACCAATTAGCCGAAGCAAAGAAAGCCAAGCTAAAAGGTGGTTCAAAAGGTGGCTCTGCCGCTAAAATGGGTTTAGGTGTTAAATCAAAACCAGAATCCCACAAGCTAAAGCCATTTACTAAAAAGAAATAAATCACAAACAATAGAAAGCGGCATGATTAAGTTGTGCCGCTTTCTATTTATTAACATATTGGTATTTTAATGAACACTGCCGAACTAAAACAAATTTTAAAACCTCTTGTCAAGCAACTTGTAAAAGAATCAATTCAAGAACAATTGGCTTCTGTTATTACCGAAATAATAAGACAAACTTCTTCAGCGGCGATAACAACTTCAACTAGAACATCAGCACCAGTTATGCAAGAAGCATTACACAAAGAAAGATTAGCTGAAAAACAAAAGAATTTAAATGAAAGGAGAAAGATGTTGGAAGAAGTTAGCAAAAATTCATATGGCGGAATAAACATATTTGAAAACGTAACTCCTATTACAGCGCCTGGGAAAGAGAGTGCTAATGGTGGTGCTCCAGCCTCTCCTTTATCCGGAGTAGATCCAAGCGACCCTGGTGTAGATATATCTGGTCTTATTGGAATGACTGGTGGCTGGAAAAATAAATAAATGATAATTACCGAAGCACATCTTCGCCAAGTAATTTCCGAAGAGCTTCAAAGCTTTTTAGTAGAAGAAGGATTATTGGGTAAAATTTATGATAAAATTAGATTACCAGCCTTGCTTATTTTTGTAGCATTGATGGCACATCCAAGCAAAATACCAGAACAAGTTATGTCATCAGCGATGGCCGAAACGCCAGATCAATACATGGAACGAATCTTCACTATGACAGATACAGCACAAAACAGACTGATTTCTGCTGGTGTTACAGCAGAACAATCAACGAAGATAGTTGCTGGCGTTCTTGCGGGAGTAAGACAACAAGAAGAGCAAAAACTTAGCGGTGATGAAGATAACGAAGAAGCCACAGAAAACGCAAAAGAACAATCGATTTTAGCTCGCCAGATAGAAGAGTTAAAAAAACTAGACAATATTGATGTAACAAAAGAAATATTAATATATAATTTTCAGAACACGATAGAACAATCAGGAAGGAAAGTTACGGTTGCTGCTCATGCTGCTGGTGGAGGAATCGGTACTCCTGTCCCGATAAGAGCTATGACGGTTGGACTTGGGTACGAATTGCAAAAAACTTTAATTTTAGGCGATATACCTGTGAAAACTGGTAATGGGAAAATAGTATTTAATCCAATTGATTTAGATTCATATTGGAAAGGAATTATAGAAAAAGACCCTTCATCAGAAATTAGCAAATCATTATCAAACTACCTTGGTAATCTTAGCATACCAAATTCAGACTATCAATTTGCGGCTGGCGAAGCGACCCAAGCAGATATCAAAGCACAACTACAAAAAGAAAATAAGATTATGAAATTAAAAAGAAGACTAAACGAAATGAGAGGTTTATATGTCTAAGAAGAATACGCACACAAATGTTAAGGTTGTACCAAAGAAAGGCGAACCTTTTGAGAAAATGTTAAAAAGATTTATCAAAAAAGTAAAGAAAGAAAGAGTTATTGAGCAAGTAAAAGAAAGAAGATATTATGAAAAACCTTCGGTTACAAGAAGAAAAGCAAAACTTGAAGGAATTAAAAAACAAAAAAAACGTGAAAGAGAGTTTCAAAAAAAGATAAATTCTAATAACGATAGTAATTATAATAAGAAGAGAGGTTAGAAAATGTCTGCTAGTTATCCATATGGCGTAGGAGTAAGTAATGTTGGCTCATATCAAGTATCAGGAGTTCCGTTCGCAACTTCAAGTATTGCAGCACCTGCATCCTCTGGAAATCCTAGTGAGGTTTCCTTTCCAGATGTAACCCAAAGAATTGTAGTATCAAATGTGAATACTGCTTCTGCTTTAAGAGTTGGATTTTCTTCTAATGGAGTTAAAAATACTAACTATTTTATAATCCCTGCTGCTACATCTACAACTATTTTTCCATCACAAGAATTTAGAGTTAAAGTAGCATCAGTATTTTTATTGTCTCATACAGCAACTCCAACAAGTGCTTCTGTATTTGCCGAACTAACAAATATTGATAACAATCTACTTGATAGATCTGGTCCAACTGGCCTTCCAAATTGGTCAGGTTCTGTAGGAGTAGGATAAGATGAGATTAGGCTGGGCATTTATAAATAGTTCGCTTACTTCTTCGGTTGCAAACGGACCAACTAATTCTGTTCAGTTTAATTCTGGTTCTCAGATATTATCTGGTTCCTCTAATCTTATATTTAATCCTGCCACAAATACTTTATCTTTGATTGGAACTATATCAGCTTCAACCTATGTAGGAACAGGAGCGCCGGCAGGAGCAAATAAGCAGATCCAATATAACTCAGGATCTTCTTTTGCTGCTTCATCAAATCTGACGTTTGATTACAATACTAATACCTTACATTTAACAGGAACTTTAAGAGCAGACAATCTTATTGTGTCTTCCTCGCAAATCTTCAAATCTGGTTCAACAATATTTGGTGATGATATTTCTGATACACACCAATTTACCGGTTCGATATTGGGGGATATTGTTAGTGGTACATTTGCAAGATTTGTTGTCGTTACAGGATCAATAACAGGGTCAACTGCACAATTTACAACTATAACTGGTTCTATCGTTACAGGTTCAACAGCCCTATTTACAAATCTAACAGTAACAAATATAACTTCCACTGGCAACATATCTGCAAACAATCTTTCCGCTTCTGCGAATGTTCAAGGCAATAGCTTAACAATTGTTGGGCCAGCTACATTAAGTGGTACAGTCGATATATATTCATTTGTTCAAGCTAGAGGCACGGCAATCAGAACAACAAATGGTTCTGGTACAATAGTTCGCACTCAAATGGATTCATCTGGCAACATCTACGCAAGTAGCAGTTTGAACGTTTCTGGTACTGCAACTGTATCAGGTAGCATTTTTAGCACTGGTGGAATTGCAGGTAGGTTTGAAAATTTCTCAATAAATTTTGCAGTTCCAACCAATTCTTACATATGCTCCATAAACACTTCTGCTAGCGCAGTTACTGCTAGCTTGGGAGCAGCAAACACTTATTATTCAGGCCAAACGATAACTTTCAAAGATACTGCTGGTTATGCGGGAGTAGCTGGAAAACAAATATTGATATTACCAAGCGGGTCGCAAACAATCGACGGACAAAGCGGGCTACAAATTGCAACTACATCGGGTAGTGCAACGATTACAACAGATGGTCTGACTTCCTTTTACATCATTTCAACTATATAGGTATAATTATTTATGACAACTGAACTAGTAATAATAGACGGAATCTGTATATTAAGAACGGCTACTGCAACTATCCATCTTATTGTTGTAATTGATATCAATAATTTAGAACACAAAGCAACAATAACAGAATAGAATTACTTTTCATTCTATTTATTATTAATGGCAAGACCTAAAAAATCAACAACCACTTGGTCGCAACCTGAAACTCCTCCTCCTCCAATGTTCGCTGGGGAGAAGGAGAGAAGGTTAGTCAAGCAGATAAACGACGAACTTATTGAAAGAGTCATTGGTCAGCAGGTTGTTTATTTTTCCATTGATATAGATCGTTCGAATTTCCATCCTCTTTATGGAGAATCAATAGAAAAGACGTTTCTTCCTCCTGTAAGAATTTATGCTCTTGTAAAGTGGGAAGGACAAACACAATCTTATACAGCCAATGCTGGCATAGATAAAGCTACCTCAATCGAAATACATTTTCATAAGAAAAGACTAACAGAAGATCAAAACCTGTTTGTCCGTGAAGGAGACTATGTTCTTTACGGAGACAGATACTATGAGATTGTAAAGCTTAGCGAGCCAAAACAATTATTCGGGCAAGTAGAAAACAAATTTGAAGTAGTAGCAAATTGTATTAGAGCAAGAGAAGGAATTTTTAATCCTCAATTTAGTGCAGGTACTTCGGCTACAATTGTTGAGATTGCTCCAATTTCAACAGGCTCGGTATCCAGTACTTCAACTATAGTTAGTGCTGGTTCTTTTACTTCTTTGACCGCAACTCATAACGCTATTGTTTATGGCTCAACCACGCTTGGAGATGAAGCTACCGATATCACCAGAATAACAGGCAGCTTAAATATAACAGGAAGCCTAACGGTAAATGGTGTTTTAATCACTGGAATAATTTCCAGCGTTTCAAGTTCGCAACTAGTCAATCAAGTAACAACAATTACTGGTAGCTACGCAGTTACAAGCACTGATTTCATTTTAAGTATAGACACAAATTATTCTGGTATTGTTGTAACTATGCCAAGTATTGCGTCCGTTCAGCAAGGAAGAATATATATAATGAAAGACATTAGCGGTCTTGCTGATACAAATCCAATTAAAGTTTCAGCTTCTGTTGGTCAGACTATTGATGGCGAATCTTTTATAGAAATAGATTTGGACTACGCTTCAATCAATTTGTACAAAACAACTACTGGATGGTTCGTAATTTAATCCGAGGTATAGCAAGTGTCTTATAAATACAGCAAAGGCAAGAACAAAACAATTGGTAATCAAACATTTTCCAATCAAATAGAAACAGGCGTTGTTGTTAGTGAAATAACCAAAACAGATTCTCAAATTTTAAAGAGAATTGCTGTAACAGCGTCTTGTGCATTAGAATACTCGCAATATTTCGTTGGCGTTATTACTACAAACGTAACATCCTCAATTATAATCAGCTTACCAATAGCATCTGGTTCAACGTCCGGAAGAACGTATGTCATAAAAGATGAAGGTGGAGTCGCTGATATTAACAACATTATTATTAGTGCATCAAGTATAGACACTATTGATGGCGAAACTAATGTAACCATTGAATCTCCATTTTCTTCTTTAAATATTTATACCAATGGAGTGAGTAAGTGGTTTATTTATTAAAAATTTATTAATTAAATAAAGAAATATTTATTTACTTCTGCCATCGCAAGCTACTACTTATTAGTTGATGCAGTTAGTTTTGTTCAGAACAAATCCAACTGCATTTTGCGTAAGGAGCAAACACATAAATGTCTTATAAATTCTCGTTAGGTACATACAAACACTCAGGCGAACTCTCATCTTCAGCCGGTTTAAACATTGCGGCTGGTGGGCTTTCGGTAGTAGGTGCAGTTGCACTTCCAAATTCATCGATTCAAACTGCTGAAATCGAAGATGCCGCTATTACCAACGAAAAAGTTCTTTCTGGTAGCATTCATGCTAGCAAAATTATGTTGTCAGCAGTAGATTCTGGTGGTGATGGTTCATTCTCTTATAGCTCTGGAACTGGTGCATTTACTTACACTGGTCCAAGTGCTACAGAAGCAAGAGCACATTTTTCAGCAGTAGATGCTGGTGGTGATGGTTCATTCTCTTACGCTGCCGGCGTATTTACTTACACTGGCCCAAGCGCAGCAGAAGTAAGAGCACATCTTTCAGCAACAGACGGTGTTCAATATGACAGCGGTGTTATATCATTGACTTCATCAGTAGCTGGGAGCGGACTTGCTTATACTGCTGGCGTTCTTAGCGTGGATCGTGGTGGAGCAATCAATATCATAAATGATAAAGTTATACTTTCATCATCAGTAGCTGGGAATGGACTTTCCGCAACGGCTACCTCTGGTGCAGTTGGTTCGCTCCAAGTAATCTACGGAATAGGTTCAAATACAGCAACCCAAGGTAACGTATCTTGGTCAATTGCTGCTGGTGCAGGTATGACTGGTGATAGCTCTGGCGTTCTTGGAAGCGGAATAGCTTCAACTCTCACAGTAGTTTCTGACAATGCTGGTATAGTTGTAGGAGCTAACGGTATTGCTCTTACGCTAAGTGGCTCGCAAGCCCTTGAAATTATTCCAGGCGGCCTTGCTTTAAAGAGCACTATCGCTGGAGATAGAACCTTCTCAGACAGTGTTACCATCAGTGGTGATTTGTTCGTAGCAGGCACACAAGTTGCAGTGGATTCTACCAGCGTTATGTTGAAAGATCCTGTCATTTTGCTAGGCTCAGCTTCTGCTGGTGCAGTAGTCGATGGGGATCGTGGTATAATGATGAGCATTTCCGCAAGCAATGATCCAGTAATGTTCTGGGATAATTCAGAAGCACACTTTGCTTTTGCAAGAACTGATTCGGTACATACTGCTACTACTATCAATGCAGTGACCTATGCTGACTTGAAAGTTAATGCATTAATATCCGCAGCGGGTATTTCTGAATCTATTCAAACCCTATCAACAGCTGGAGTAATAAGCTCTGCTGTCGTTCTTTGTGACGCAACAGCAGCAGGATTTACTGCAACCCTTCCAGCAGCTTCTGACTATTCTGGTAAGTTCCTAAAGATCAAAAAATCAGAAGGTTCTGCAAACGTGGTTGTTCTTGATGGGAATGGTGCCGAGACAATTGACGGAGTATCCACCATCTCGTTAGAATCACCATACGCAGCCGTTATGTTAGTGTCCAACGGTTCTAACTGGTTCGTCTTCTAATCTAAGATTAGTAGATTTTTGGGGAGTATCCTTTTGGGGATACTCCCTTTTTTATTTGTGTAAGCTACTTATGTTCAGTGGTATTTAACTTTTCCAAAGGTTCAATTGCTATAATGGTGACGAATTAGTTGCAATAGCGAAAGGTTTTATATCAGTAATTTAAAAGATTTAGCTTTTTTCATTTTTACTCACTACTTACTTTAAATAATACAATTATTGGAGAATTTATTAATGTCTTTGTTAGATGAAGCCATCATAGATGCAACAGCTTTAAAAGAAGCCGCATTAAAAAATGCAGAAGCATTAGTATTAGAAAAGTATTCTTTAGAAATTAAAGAGGCCCTAAGATCACTTATGGAGCAAGATGATCCAATGGATGCTATGCCAATGCCTCTTGATCCAGCAGCAGCACCAGATGATATATCAAAAGATATTTCTTTTGCTCATGCTGACGGAGAAAAGCTTTGTGCTTGCCCAGAAGATGAAGAAACTATTGAACTTGACCTAAACAAACTTGCAGACGAAATAAGTTCTGAAGCAGAAATGACTGGTGGCCCTGGCGACAGAGTAACAATGAAAAGAGAAGATAAACTCTTCCCAGAGCTTCAAAAAGCTATGCAAGAAGGAAATGCATATACAATAGATAAGAAAGAACTATTAGATATTTATGAAACATTAAATGTTGATGCAAGAGAAGTTGCATATGGCAATACTGAATATCCAGCAAATAATCTTGAAGTTGAACATGCAAAAGATGTAGCAAAGGCTAAGAAAGTAGCATTAGAACTTGAAGATGAAAATGAAGAAATTAAAAAAGAAAACAAATCCCTTAAAGGTCGAATTGTTTCTTATCAAAAGAAATTGGAAGGAATAGCAACTATCACAGAAGCACTTGCAAATAAAGCTGAAAAGTACGAAAGTGTGTTGGTAACCTTACAAGAAAAGTTAGAAAGTGTAACAACCTCAAATGCGAGATTGCTTTACACTAACCGTGTTTTGAACAATAACTCCTTGAATGAGCGACAAAAACAAAAGCTTGTCGAATCGTTGTCAAACGCAAAAACAGCAAATGAAGCAAAAGTAATATTTGAAACACTTCAAAGCACAATGTCGAGTGAAAAAGTTTCAACTCCAAAATCATTAAGCGAAGCAATCGATAGAACATCAACCTCATTATTCAGGTCAAGACAACAAGAAGTTTCAACTCCTCAACTGGATAGATTGCAACGACTTGCAGGCATTAAAAATAAAAACTAAAGGAGTTATTAATTATGTCAATCATAGAAAAATTAACAGAGGGTATGGTCAATAGAGATCTATCCAAGGAAGGGACTGCCCTTCTTTCAAAATGGGAAAAAACCGGCTTACTGGAAGGAATTTCCAATGAGCGGAACAAACACACAATGGCTCGCTTACTTGAAAACCAAGCAAAAGAGTTACTTCGTGAGTCAAATACTATGTCCGGTGGTGACGTAGAGGGATTTGCTGCCGTAGCATTCCCAATCGTTCGCAGAGTGTTCGCTGGTCTTATTGCCAACGATCTTGTTTCTGTTCAACCAATGTCACTTCCATCAGGTCTTATCTTCTTCCTTGACTTCAAGGTTTCAGATACTGCTGGTGCTCCTAGACTTGGCTACGGAATAAACGATTCACTATATGGTGGTGGAGTTCTTGGACAACAAATCACTGGTGGTGTTAGTCTAACTGGCGCCAATGCAGAGAAGGGTTTCTACAGCCTAAACAACGGCTATAGCTCAGCAACTGGTTCAATGGCAATTGGTACTATTATAGTAGCTTCTGGTTCAGTTACTGATGGTGGCGTGCCGGTGTTCGGTGGTGGTACTGCTGCTTACACTGCTCTTGAAAGCTTGCTTCGTTATGACGCAGACTTGGTTAGCGGTTCAACCTTCGCAGTAGCTTCTGTACCAGTTTCGGAACTTGTTACCGGACAAGCCAATCTTCAAGATTTAGTTGCAATAAGCCTAACTTCACTTGCAAATGGTCGTCAAGTTCGCAGACTTACGAGAGTAGATCCAACTAACTCAACAAAAGTAATATTTGTTGTTGAAGCATCTGGCTCAGAGGCTAGTACTCTTCTCTCATCAAGTCTTGATAGCGTATCTGCTGCCACTGCTCCAATCATGGACGCATTTGGAACTTCGGTAGCTGCTGGTGCTGCAAATGCACTTGGAGCCATTGCAGGTCAAGCAACATGGGGACTTGAAGGTGTATCTGGAATCCCAGAGATTGATATCAGAGTAGATTCTGTGTCAATCACTGCTATGACCAAGAAACTCAAAGCAAAATGGTCACCAGAGCTTGGACAAGACCTCAATGCTTACCATAACTTGGATGCAGAAGTAGAGCTTACTTCGATTCTTTCAGAGCAAATTGGTCTTGAAATTGATCGTGAGATCCTTGAAGACCTAGTGAAAGGCGCAACTGCTGGATCATTCTATTGGTCACGTTCCCCTGGAATGTTCCTAAATCGGATAACCGGCGCACAAATTGGCGCTTCTGCAAAAGCACCAGATTTCACTGGCACCGTGTCTTCTTGGTATGAGACTTTGATCGAAACGATCAATGATGTTTCAGCCCAAATTCACAGAAAGAATCTTCGTGGTGGTGCAAACTTCATTGTTTGCGGACCAGAAGTTGCCAATGTTCTAGAATTTACTGCTGGCTTCCGGGCCAAAGTAACTCACGAAGATGAGAAGGGTGAGATTGGGGCAGTGAATGTTGGTTCCATTTCAAAGAAATTTGATGTGTATGTTGATCCATACTTCCTTCGTAACGTTATTCTAGTAGGTCGCAAAGGATCGTCATTCCTCGAAAGCGGATATGTCTATGCTCCTTACGTCCCACTTCAAGTAACTCCTACCATCTTTGGTACTGATGACTTTATCCCAAGAAAAGGCGTCATAACGAGATACGCAAAGAAAATGATAAAACCAGATATGTACGGTCTTGTCATTATTCGTGGCCTTATCGGTGAGTCAGGCGCATAATTTAACATAAATACTTAGTATTTAAACTAAATTAACAAAAAGAAGCCCTCAAATCAGAAATGGTTTGGGGGTTTCTTCTTTTCTCTTTGTGAAAATATTTATTTTATTGATTAGTCATAACCCCTATTGGAATAAGAGTTTCTTTTATTTGACACTACTTAATAGAAAGGTAACTTTAATTTAATGGCAGTTCCAACTCTAACTCCTGCTAGCACGATTAGCGCAATTGTCCTGTCATCTACGGGAGTTACAACGGATGTTGCTGCAACATTGCCGTTTGGAATCTATTCTAATGTTCCAGAATTCTTGTCTGGGGCAGCAGACCAAGTTGCTTATGTCTATAAGAAGCTTGGTGGAGATATGTTAGACATAGAAATAACAGCAGGAAACGTGTATGCTGCTTATGAAGAATCAATACTAGAATATTCCTACATAGTAAATCTTCATCAGTCTTTAAATGCTTTACCTTCTTTGTTAGGCAAACAAACAGGATCTTTCAATTCAGATGGAGAATTCACTTCTGGTTCTATTTTATCTGGAACAAATCCACAATTGGCTTTCCCTGCTTATTCGTTAGATTACCTTACAAGGTATGGCGATGCGTTTTCGCTGGAAGCCGGATTTGGATCAACACAACAAATTTACTCTGCTTCTTTTGCAATCATTCCACAGGTACAAGATTATGATTTGCAAGCAATTATAGAGTCATCATCGCTAAACAACTCCGATCCTGCTAGTGGAGGTTCCGTACCATTCGCAGGAAAAGTTGGCTCAAAAAGAGTAATAGTAAGAAAGGTATTTTATAAAACTGCTAATGCAATGTGGAGATTCTTTGGACAATACGGAGGACTAAATACTATTGGGAATCTATCCAACTATGGTCAATATTCTGATAGTTCAACTTATGAAGTTGTTCCAGTTTGGCAAAACAAACTTCAAGCAATAATGTATGAAACTTCAATTTATACAAGAAACTCTCATTTCTCTTATGAGATAAAAAATAACAAACTAAGAATCTATCCAACACCTCCAGATGTATATATTGATAATTTTTGGGTTGAGTTCTCTATAACAAACGAAATAAGCCCCTGGGTAGCATCAGGATCGATGAACGTGCAGGTAGGTGGGATAAACAACGTTAATACGCTACCATTCGTCAATCTGCCATATACGAGCATTAACTCCATAGGCAAACAATGGGCAAGAAGATATGCTCTTGCAATTTGCAAAGAAATGCTAGGTCAAGTTCGCTCTAAGTTTGCAACAATTCCAATCCCTGGTGAAACCGTAACCCTAAACGGTACGGCTCTAATGTCAGAAGCAAAAGAAGAGAAAAAAGAATTAAAAGAAGAATTGAATAAGATTCTTGATCAACTAACCTACCACAAGATTGCGGAGATTGAAGGTAAGAAATCTGATGATATGCAAAAGATATCACAGAAAATTCCTATCTACATTTACACAGGATAAATGAATGTCTGACGTTCCATTGGCAGAAATAACGTTTATGCCATCAACAATCGAAACAATTGATTTTGCTTTGTATGATTGGCTTAACGAAAAGATGGATATTCATTGTCAGTCAGAGAGTGGTTGGAAAAAGGTTCCTATTACTTGGATTGCTGCCGAGCGGGCACATCAATTAAAATCAAACAAAGATATTCGGGATTCATCTGGTATGCTAAAACTTCCTTTGATTATAGTAGAAAGAAAATCAATCAATAAAGACCCAACCAAAACAGGATCAATACCTGCAAACATTCGACCAATAGACGATGAAAAAGGTGGTACTATCACAATAGCAAGAAGAATCAATCAAGAAAAGACTTCAAACTTTGTAAATGCCGCACAAATGAAACGAACTACAACAGAAGGTACAGAGATAAGAACTTCGCAAAGAAGAGACAATCGTGTTTATCCATTATATGACAACAGAACCCAAAGACAAACAATACCAAAAGTTGTATATCAAACCATTACAATTCCAATTCCAGTTCATGTTGTAGTAAGTTACCAAATAAATGTTAAGGCAGATTATTTGCAACAGCTAAATGAAATAACAATTCCGTTCTTTACCAAAAATGGCAACACAAGATACATTCAAATAGAAAGAGAACAGCACAAATACGATGCCTTTATAAAAGGTGATTTTGCGTTTGAGAATAATTCATCTGCTTTAAATGAAGAAAGAAAAAACTATTCTGCGGCAATAACCATAGAAGTTATTGGTTATCTAATTGGTGATGGCAAAAATCAAGAGACACCAAAAATTGTAATAAGAGAAAATGCTGTAGAAGTAAAGTTTCCAAGAGAAAGAGTTATTGTCGGAGACATATCAGATTTCTTAAATACTTCCAAAAACAAAACATCTTATAGATAATAATGACTTTTCGGCTTTCCTTTACTATTTATTACTGATAAATAAAAATAAAGCAGGAGTATCATTCATATGTCAGTATCTTCTTACCGATTTGTTTCCCCAGGCGTACAAGTACAGGAAATTGATAAATCACAATTACCTGCTACTTCTAACCTTGTAGGTCCAACCATAATTGGTAGATTTGAAAAAGGTCCAGCATTACGTCCTGTCTATATTAATTCCAAAGCACAATTGGTTGAGATATTTGGCGAGCCAGTTCCAGGCCGCTCATCAGAAGATGTATGGAGAGATGGAAATTATGTAGGTACAATGTATGCAGGCTATGCTACGATGGCATGGCTAACCAATACTCCTGCTGTAAATATCATTAGACTTCTTGGAACAGAAAATTCAAATGCAGTTACTGCTGGAAAAGCAGGTTGGCAAGTTCCAGCTTACGCAACAAACGATAGTGGTGGTGGAGCTTATGGACTTTTCGTAATGCCATCTGCTTCTGCTGGACCAGTTGCAGTAACTGGAACGTTGGCTGCTATATGGTATATCAAAGAAGGTTCAGTAACTCTTTCTGGCACTCTAGCCGGAACTGCTGCAACCTTTGTTTCTGGA
>Ga0181348_1000857_pt1 | contig 13267 bp, 3 predicted proteins | sample Su13VDMM110DN_FD_130092 | JGI IMG/M metagenome (GOLD analysis project Ga0181348, IMG submission 130092) | Freshwater viral communities from Lake Michigan, USA - Su13.VD.MM110.D.N | ecosystem: Environmental > Aquatic > Freshwater > Lake | place: USA: Michigan | collected 2013-07-16
CGAAGACACTATGCTTGTCCACATGACACCTAATGAGATTAACAGCCTTCAGGGTCTAGCTATGGCACATGGCGGCTCACTTACAATCAACCCAGAAACAGGTCTCCCCGAAGCTGGTTTCTTAGGTAATATCCTCAAGAAACTAGCGCCTACACTCCTTGGCGCTGGCCTTATGTTTATTCCGGGCGTGAACGCAATAGCTGCGGCTGGTATTGTTGGTGCTGGCTCTGTTCTTAAAACGGGTAGCCTTAAGAAAGGTCTAATGGCCGGTCTCCAAGCTTATGGCGGTGCTTCACTTGCTGGTGGCTTGGGTGCGGGTACATCGGCTGCTAAAACGGCTACCACTGGTTTTGGTAAATTTGCTACGAGTCCTGAGCTTTTGGCTCAATCTGCCGCAGAGGGCGGTGGGGCTGTTGGACTTGCTGGCACCACTGCGGCTAAAACAGGTCTTGCGGGTATCGCTCAAAACTTCGGCACTGCTGCTAGAGCCGGTATCCCCAGCGCCGTTCCAAGTTTTATTACTAAAGCTGCTCCCATGATTGCTGCTTCTGGGCTTATGCAGGGTGTTGGCGGAGCGTTTACTCCTTCTGGTGGCGGTGGTGGTATACCCGGGGCAGATGGTCGGGTTGATAACTCGTTCCAAGGTCCGTACTACGCGCAGCCACGTAAGCAAATATTTTCGGGGACGACTGAAGACATACTTGCAGGTGATGGTGGCCAGCAGCGGTTCTTCGATGTGGATATGCCTGAAATCTATAATACCATGGGTCAGGTCGTACAGCCCGGTTCCCATACGGTTCGTGGTACGCAGATCATGCAGCCAGTGTTAAACCCGAGTTCTAAGAAATCAAAGGACGACAAGGGCAAGCCGATGTACTCGTTTGTTCCTGTGGAATACCAAGGTGGTATTGCCCCTCCGCAAGGTATGGTTGCTCCCAATCAGGGTATGGTTGATCCCAATCAGGACAACATGTATAACTACACGGGCTACGCTCATGGTGGTGAAGTAGCGTTATCTGACGGGGCCTTTGTGCTCGATGCTCGCACGGTATCTGAAATTGGTAACGGTAGCAGCAACGCTGGTATAGAAGCCCTTCGTGGCCTTGGAGGCCAACCAGTGCAAGGTCCGGGTGATGGCGTAAGTGATAGTGTGCCTGCTCGTATTGGTAAGCGTCAGCCTGCTCGTGTCGCTCGGGATGAAGTAATTATGCCTGCTAATGTGGTCCGCCGCCTTGGTAAGGGTAGCTCCAAGCGGGGTGCAGATAAGCTATATGCTCTTATGAATAAGGCGCATAAGGCACGTAAAAAGGCAGGGCGCGGTCAGGACACTAAGCTACGCCGTGGGATAGGATAATTTGTAATGGCTACTAGTACACAAAATGTTACTAATGTTACATCGAACATCGGTGCGTCCCAGCAGCCGTATTATAATATGGCTATGCAAGGTGCAGCGGGGCTGCTTACTGCCGAGACCCCGCGCTATGTAAATGCACAGGGCCAGCCTATTGGCCGTATTGCTGGGTTTACAGGGCAGCAGCAAAACCTCCAGAAAGAGGTTGCGGGTATGCAGGCACCGGGCCAGTTTGGTCAGGCTACAGACCTTACAAACCAAGCTGGGGTTGCTGCGCTCAATGCCGGTAACTACGATCCCGCTGCTCAATACAACGCTACCAGCTACGCTCCCGCTGCTCAGTATACCCCTTCGCAGTTTACTACACAGCAAATTCAGGATCAGGACTTAAACTACTTCCAGATGGGTCCTGCTCAGCAGTTTGGTAACGAACAAGTCCAGCAGTATATGTCGCCCTACTTCCAGAATGTACTGGATGTTCAGAAACAACGTGCTCAAGAAGATGCTCAGAAAACCCAGTTGATGCAGAACTTGGGTGCGAGCCGTCAGGGTACTTATGGCGGTAGCCGCCAGCTTCTTGCTGGGCTTACCCGCGAACGTGATCTTGGTCGCCAGATGGGTGATATCCAAGCCGCAGGGCAACAATCTGCTTTTGAGAATGCGCAGCAACAGTTTGAGCGTGACCGCGCCGCAGGGTTTAACGTCAATAACGCTAACCTTAATGCAGCACTTGGTGTGCAGGAACTGGGAGCTAGGAATAGGCTTCAGGCGCAGCTTGCTAACCAACAGTATGACTTTGAAGCGCAGAAAGCCGGTGAACAGTCTCGCCAGTACGGTTCCGACTTTGGAGAAAAGTCCCGTCAGTTTGGTGCTGAGCTTGGTGAGAAGTCTCGGCAGTTTGGTGCTGACTTTGGTGAGAAGTCCCGTCAGTTCGGTGCTGAGCTTGGCCTCAAGGGTGCCCAGACTGCTGGCGATATGGCCCAGACACTTGCCAATATCGGCTCGGCCCAGCAGCAGGCGGATGCCCAGCGTATTGCATTGCAGCAGCAAACAGCGGCTCAGGAACAAGCGCTTAACCAACAGAAATTGGACCTAGCATACGGTGACTTCCAGAGGGAGGCTGATAACCCATACACGCAGCTTCAGCGGTACATGAACCTTATGAGCGGTGTGCCGGTGGCTACGAACACCACGACAACGACAACTGCGCCATCGCCGTCACTAGCTTCCCAGATTATGGGTACTGGGTTAAGTGCAGCTAGCATATACAATACTGCCAACCGGGCCGGGGTAATTTAAGATGGAAACTAAACCTTACAGCCTTCAGGCTCCTGAGCAGATCGCCAAGGAGTATGGTGGTAACAAGCAGAAGATTGCTGAAGCCATGCAGATGGGTGTCCTTGACCCCACCGCTGGTACGCTGGCGGGTATGTTTATCGACCGGATGCGGGCTGCTGCGCAGCAAGAACAAGCTCCTACACAGACGGTAGCTGAGCAAATCTTTGCACCTCCTGCCCCAATGGGTATGCCCCCACAAGGCGGTCTACCTGTTGCGCCTCCCCCACCTATGGGTATGCCTCCGATGGGTCCTCCGGCTGGTCTTGGTACTACGCCAGAAGCTGCACAGATGCCGCAAATGGGTATGCCCCCACAAGGTATGCCACCGATGGATATGCCTCCACCAGAACAGCCACCAATGGGTATGGCTGAAGGCGGTCTTGCTACACTTCCTCTGCCTAACGCTATGTTTAATGAGCCTAACAACGGCAGCTACGCTGGCGGTGGTATTGTTTCGTTTGCTATGGGCGAAGAAGTAGAAGACGAAGACGAAGAAATAATTAGAAGCAAGGGTACCACTACGGATATAGTAGACGAATCAGCCGTAGAGGCCACTGGCGGTATCGGGGTTAGCAAGCGTAAGGCTGCTCCTCCTGTAGTTACAACGCTGCCCGGAACAGATTACGCGGTGCCAAGTGAAATGTACGGTCGTAGCGCTGATCCGTTTGCCAACTTTGATAAGTTTGACGAGATGGCCCCCCGTAAGACTACACGGGCTGAGCAGCTTCAGGCGTACCTAGACGCCGCGCTCGACCCCGCGACGAAGAAGGCCAAGGCCAAAGATGACTTCATGACTGCTATTGGTATGATGGGTGCTAAGATGGCTTCCACACCGGGTTCACTGTTCCAGTCGTTTAATGCTGGTGCTGCCGAAGCTATACCTCAGTTATCTTCTACCGCCGCTGCGCGTAACGCAGCAGAACGGGAAGCCATCAATACGTTGGTCGCTGAAGAGCGGACAGGGAACACGGAACTCCAAGAGCGCGCTAATGCCGCTTACGAGAAATCGAAAGACTTCGGAACCTTTGCTGAGGCCATGAAGGACCGTGAATTCAGGACTATACTTGAGCGCGAAGGGTTTAACGTTCGTATACTTGAAGCAAGACTAAACGCTGGGGCTAGCATTAAGAATGCACTTACCGCAGCAGGCGCTAGCATGTATAGCTCTGATCGTCAGATTGAAAGCGATAGATTCCGGTTTAATACCGAGGTAGCTAGAAATGTGGGCGAACTTACCAGTAAGGGTGGCGCTAACTACCTACCATACCGTAACGCGGTTAATGCGGGTAAGGGGAATCAATATCTTAAAGACCTCACTGAGGCTCTTGGTGGGGGCAATGATCCATTTGGTTTCCGTCGTTAGAGTTATTAGTATTTATTAGAGAGAAAATATGGATAATCTTGCCGACTTCCGTCGCCAGTACCCTCAGTACAACGATATGAGCGACGTCGAGTTGGCGGATGCGATCCATCGTAAATTTTATTCGGACCTGCCAAAAGCGGAGGTCTTTAAGAGGCTCGCGGTAAAACCCACCGCGCCTATTGCTGCGCCTACTGCCGTACCTGCTAACGCCGTGCCAATGGATGGCGTGGCTCGGGATGATGTACCTACCGCTGCGCCCGCAGCCCCCGCTCTAACACCCGCCCAGAAACAGGCCAAAGCTCAACTTGAAGCCGAGCGTGGTTTCTTTGGTGGTATATATGATACCGTCATGGGTAATGAGATCAAAGCCCCTGAGGTGTACACCGCTAAGGAACTGGCTGCACGGCAAAAGCAGATTGCGACTACCCAGAAGAAGTTTGCAGCGGATGCTGCTAAGTTTGATAAACTTGCTGCAAAAGCAGCTAAGGAAAACCAAGGTCGTGGTGCTGCGGAAGCTTTTGCCGCGTACAAAGGGAAAGCAGACCTTGCTCGTAGAGAAGTAAAAGCACTCCAGAATGAGTTTGATACTATAACCAAAACGGGGCTTAAGGCTCCAAAAGCAAACAAGTTCCGTGAGACTCTCAGTTCTACCTTACGTGTTCCTACTGAAATAATTGCCGGTATCCCCGGTGCCATTGAGGCTACTGCGGGTTACGGCCTTGGAACATTTGGCCTCCCCGGCGCTGAAACTCTCAAGGCTGCGGGTAAGTCCGACCTCGACGCAGCAGGTAAGTTTGCTGCCGATGCGTTTGGCGCACAGGGTGAAGCCCTTAAGTATGACGCCACTGCAAAGTTCCTTGCGGATGTTGGTGGCGGTGTAGGTAGTGTCGGTACGTTCTTAGGCCCCGGTTTGTTGTCTAAGGCTGCTGGTGCCGGTAAAGGTCTGGTAGGCGCAGCGCGGGCAGAAGCTATTGCTAAAGCTGCCCGCCCACTTGAGTACGGGCTTGGCACCGTGCAGGGTGCGCAACAGGGCATTCAAGATATCCAAGCTACTGAGCAGCGGACAGGTAAAGTAATCCCTGACGCGAATGCGTTTACTGCTATCGTGTTAAATGCAGGTATGGGCGCTACTGAAGTTGGCGCGGCAAGACGTATTTTTGAAAGTCTCCCTGTCGCTAAACGTGGCGCTACTTTGGATACCGTTACCGATATCGTGCGCCGTGGTACTGCTGGCCGCGTAGACCCTACCATAATTAGTAAGTCTATCTCGCGTGCCTTAAATGCGGTTGAAAGCCGTGCGGCTGGGCGTATTGCTGTGCGCGGTGCCGGGGAAGCAGCCCAAGAAGGTGGCGTACAACTTGGCACCAACGTGATCGCCAAGGGACTATACGACGAAGACCGTGACCTTACAGAAGGTGTTGGGTACAGCGCACTCATAGGTGGTATCGTTGGTAGCGGTCTGCGCGGCGTCACTGAAGTCGCACAAAAGGCCATGGGGAAAGCCAAGAAGCAGGGAGTAGACCCTGCGGCTGTTATGGCAGAGTTTCAGAGCCTTGCAGCGGAACAAGTCGGGAAGGTTATGAAGGCTAACCCCGGCATGAAGAAGAACGATGCTGTTAAATTTGTCGAGGATAGCGCTGAAGCATTATTTAACCTTGCTACTGCTAACATAGTATCAGGAACCAGAGGAGTTCTAGATGTCCCAGTTACAACTGGTACCGGAGTGGATGTCGGCGGAGGAAGTGGAGCAGGCACTGCTACTGATCGAGAATCCTTGGCGACCAAAGCCGGTACTACAGTCGCTGGAGCGGATGACGATGGACGATTGGACGGGTCTGTATCTAGCGTATCAATTCCTACAACTGGCACGGGAACAGGAGTCGGTACACTAATTGAGCCTACGGCTAAGCAAGTTCAAGCTGCGGTACCCATCATCGAGCGGGTATTTGCAGCCTCGGCTCTTGATTTTGTAGAACCTTACGGAAGTGTTCTTAACAAGAAGAACGAGCTAAACTCCCAGCAGAAGACGCTGGCTGCGCGTATCATAGTCCAAAGCCCTGAAGTCGATCCATATGATGCCATTGGGTCAGTGCTTGACCGTGGCTTGGAGACACTCACTGGTAAGCCAGTTCCCAAGAAGGCACCGTCTACCTCGCGCACTACGGTGGCCGAGGCCGCTACGGCTGAAACTACGCCTGCTCAGTTTAGTCCCGAAGACGGCTGGGTAGAAAGTGTTGTAGAAGAAATAGGAAATCCTAATAATACACAGCAAAGATTTGTACGCAATGATAATGATGGCATTAGGAATGTTCGCGTTAAAGATGGCTCCGTTGTATCAGATATTTTGACGACAGATTACGATGCGTTTGACCTTGATGGCGCCCCCTTCCCAGTGCGGGTAGTAAAAAATAACGTCACCGGCAAAGCTAGATTAGCTAGCATAGAAACTGGTCAGTTTATGGGTGACATAACCGCCCTGCTTGAAGCTGGCATTCCAGTTGAAGAAGCTATTCGCCGTATGATAGACACTGAGGGGCCACTTCCCACTAAAGCTGTGAAAACAGGCCCTACTACAGTTGTACCAAAATCTGTACAGGAAGCTCCGCTTAGCCGTGAAGAGAAAGAGATTTATGACCCCGCAGATTACACCCCACAGGAAATCTATGACAACCTAACGCGTTTTGGGTACAAAGAAGCCGAGCGCCGTGGTTATATGGTTAACACCGCCGAACACGGTATGTTTGGTGAAGGTGTGCGGGAAGCAAAGAACCCCGATATTAAGCCTCTAACTGACGAACAAGTTCTTGCCTTTGAGCGGGGTAGCCCCGAAGTCCTCGCTGCTTACAAAGAAGGCCAACAATGGGGGAAAGAACAAGTTGCTGCTACGCAAGCCGCCCCGGTATCCGTTGCTGCGCCTACTACGGCAGGAGCAAAGCCCTCAAAGGCACGCGGCCCAAGTAAGATCAAGGCGACTGGGGATAAGGGAGCCAAGGGTAAAGCTGTTAAAAAGGTTATTAACAGTAAGCCCGGTAAGACTGTGGCCGAGAAAATCTTCAACATGGCGCAGGCAGAAGTCGATGCCATGCCGAAAGAAGAACTAGATGAGCAGGCTACACCGTATAGCCCTGAGTACGAAACAATCCGAGCTACTCCGGGTATCAATACGAAGCGCATGGCCAAGATGCTTGGCCCGCAGCTTTATGGTGACCCAACCAATATGGGTCAGGTTTGCATCAAGGAAGTGTTGCAGAACTCGTTCGACGCCACCCGCACTGCGGTGGACAAGGGGCAGATTACGCAGGGTAAGATCGAAATATCTATCTCGCGGGATGAGCGCACCCTGACGGTTAAAGACAATGGTATCGGTATGACACCCGAACTGTTAGGCGGTAAGTTCCTCCAGATTGCTGGTACCGACAAGGAAGGCGACAAGAACGCTGGCGGCTTCGGTATTGCCAAGATGCTCTTTCTGTATGCCAACAAGAACATCCGCGTGGTTACTGCGCGTGATGGGCGTATTGCTGAACTTAACGCTACAGGCGAACAGCTTTTTGATGGACTGGATGACCCTGATGCCCGCCCGTTCATAGATATTCGTGACTTAGAACCCGCTGACTATGCGGCGTTCCCTAACGGCCATGGTACCATTATCCAGTTGACTATCCCTGAGGAGTCAGGGGATTACAAAATTAACCCGCTACCGTGGCAAGCACAAAGTGTTCCGTCTTTAATGCTTAGCCCGCTATTTGCGGATATTGAGGTGTCGTTCTCGGACTATACAGGTTCGCGTGCTTATGCGGTGGACATTGGTAGCAACTTCCCAATCCAAGATTACACCCAGTTTGTTGGGGTCAAGTTCCCATGGGGTACCGCCAAGGTCTATGTAACACGTAACCAAACGACCCAAAAATACGGTCAGAATATGCACATCCTATCGAACGGGTTGTGGCAATTCTCAAACTCGGTTAGTAAAGACCCATCCAACATATATAGCGATCCCGTTCCGTACCGGTTCTACGTAGACATCGTACCGTCTGTGAAGCCAGATGAACCGGGCTATCCATTTAACTTTAACCGCCAGAGTTTTACCGACGACGCCAAGGCCGACTTTAATAAAGTTAAGGCGTATATCGACGCCGTATATGCGTATAAGAGTCGTGCGGGTGAGGCTACGTCTTTTGGAGTTATCCAGTACTTCGATGAAAATGGGCAGCTTACTGCACCTATAGACCTCACACCTGACATCCCAGTCGTAGATACGGCCTTTACGCGGATTGCAGAAGGTGACATTATTAAGATAGACGACGATGGTTCGTTATTGGTCAACGGGCAACGTATGCCTGAGCTAACCCCTGAAGAACTAAAGGCGGGCATCCCAAGCGCAAATGACCTAAGAATAAACCCTGATCTAATTGATACCAATCTGGTTATGGTCCACGACAACGCTGACGTAGTTATAAAGTCTACCGGCGAGAAAATGCCAATCCCGGACTTTATGCGCCGCCAGTTTGGCGAGCGCTTTGATGACTTCATGAGCTTTAATGGTGAGGCATTCCTCAAGCTACGTGACGAAGTTGCGCGTGTTATGGGTTATCCCGGCTTACGCGATGAAGCTATCGGTGTATCATTTGACCCTGAGTATCGTGGTGTCTCGATCCGGCTACCATTCTCTGGTAGCTTTATTAACCCACTGGTACCCAAGTATGCGGACGGATTGCGCGCTGGGTACGGCATCTTCGGGACTATGATCCATGAGCTTGCACACTACAAGGAGCGTAGCCATAATGCTAGATTCCCAGCAGAGTATCAGGATATAGACTTAAACATGGAAGCTGACACAGGGTTCGCCTATCGTCGGTTTAAGGACAATTTTGCAGACACGATTGCGGCAGATTACGCCGACATCGTTAAACTTGGCGTGGAGCTTTTTAATGGCCAAAACTCAGACATTAGCATCGAGTATCGCGGAAACAAATTTACGGATGGCGATGCAGAGCAAACATCCGATGGAGATGGCGATAGGAACGCTAGGGACGTACGCGGACCTAGCGGAGAAGGAGGCACCGGGGAATCCTTACTCAGCCCATCTTATGAAGGTCGTGACCGCACTGGAGAACGGGGCGACCTTGGAGCAGGCGATGGAGGTGGCACGGAACCCCTAACTGACGCCAATGTTGAGGAAGCTGTTTCGGTTAAGCTGACTAAGGCGCAGATTAAACGTCTTGAAGCTGCGGCTGGTATCCGAGGTAGGGACGTCAATAAGCTTCAGAAGCGCATTATCCAGAGCCGCAACAACAGCGAAACCAAGGGGCTTATTAAGCGCCTTGTGGAGGCTATGCAGAACCCGGGTGCCAATAGTGGTATCATAGCATCTCTTACTCAGAGTATGCCGCTTTCTTTATATAACTTCGTACTTGGCTTCCAACAGATCGAAGATGTTTTCCGTTTGGCTAAGCTTGCTGGTATGAAGTCGATTGGCAAGATCGATACTATGATGCGGGAGGAATATATTCCGTACGTCAACCGTATCGTGCGGCGGGCCAGTGCGCTTGAGCAAGAATGGGCAGCGTTTGCTGCGCGGAACCCAGATGGTAATACAACTCTAGATGACAATATCATGTACTCAAACATGCTGGATGCAGACCCGAGCTTGGCTGCGACTGCGGTGGAGTACATGCGTATCGACTCCAAGCTTAAAGAGCTTGAGGCTAGTTTAGCTACAGAAACTAGCCCGGGTAAACGGACAAGCCTGAAGGGGCAGATCACCAGACGTAAGGAAGCCATTAAGGACCTGTATTTTGGTGGTACACTTAAAGATGACAAGGGCAACCTTGTACTTGATAAAGATGGAAAGCCAATCACCGTCCAAGGTTGGAACGACTTGCCGCCAGAAGGTAAGAAAATCTTCAAGGCTGCTCGTGACTTCCACCGCGCCAACTTCAATGAGCATTACCGCCTGCTTATGCAGCGGATTGATGACGCTAAGTTTGACTCCAACGATGCTGTAAAACTTAAGTCTTCCGTTGAGCAGATGTTTAATAAGGCTCGGGAGCGCACGATCTACTTCCCCGTTAAGCGGTTCGGGGAGTATTGGCTTAGTGTGGGTAACGACTTCTATATGCGGGAGTCTGCCGCAGAAATAAAGGCATTGCAGGACCAACTTAAAGCTAACAAAGACACCCGTCCACAGGTAGCGGGTACTAGCCGTGCGGACCTCCGCAACACAATCGCTAGCAAAGACGCTAGTTCAGCGCTCAAAGGTATTTTGGATGCCCTCGACGGTAAAAATACCAAGGGTGAACCTAAGGTTCAAGATGGCGATATAGAGGGCTTGCGCGACCTCATCTTCCAGATGTACCTGACCGCACTGCCTGAGGCAGACATGCGGCGGCGTTTTGTCCACCGCAAGTTTGTAACTGGTTTTAGTACCGATGCGCTTCGCACGTTTGCTGCTACGGCAGTAGCATCAGCGAACCAACTTGGACGTCTGGCGTATAACTACAAATTTCAGAACATCATTGGAGAAGCTAAAGCAGAAAGCGAAAGCGACGAACTGACACCCTACCGCGACGCGCTCAGGTCTGAAATTGAAGAACGGGTAAAGAGCGTGATGGCTCCTGACACGAATAGCGCCTTCCTTAATGCCGTTAACGCATTTATAGCATTTGGGTCCAAGGTTACGTTCTACCATCACTTGTCTTCAGCAGCCTCTGCTATGATTAACCTTACCCAGTTGCATACTTTAGGGCTTCCAGTCCTATCTGGCGAATTTGGGGAACCTAAGACTATTGCTATGGCTGCGCGGTACACGACTTCGTTCTTGGCAGGCCGAGAAATCCCCAACCCGTTCCGTGATGAGGATGGTAACCTTGCGCTGCAAGCTCCAGAGTTTAAGTTTGAAAACAGCGCCTATATGCGTAGCCTTAAGAAGAACGACCCGGATCGTTACAAGCAGACGGTGGCTGCATGGGAGTACGCGCAAGACCATGATGTCATTGAGAGCACTTTTGCCTCAAGCGCACAGCTATATGATCGCAGCAACACACCTACCGGAGACTTTAATTTCCAGCAGGCGGTACGCCGTGGTGAATTACTAACCGCAGGCCAGCGGGGTTCTGCTGCCGCGATGAATGCCATGGGTTTCATGTTCCATTCTACCGAAACAATCGGGCGTTCGATCATGTATATGTCCAGCTTTGATCTGGCCTACGAACGGGCAATAGGCCAAGGTAAGACAGCAGAGCAAGCGGGTATAGAAGCTCGTGAGTTAGCGGCTGACTTAACTAACAAGGCTATGTTTGACTTCACAAACTGGAATAAGTCACGCTTCGCTAAGGCTCCTGCGGGTCGTTTTGCGCTTCAGATGACCTCGTATATACATTCGCTGTCGTCGTTACTGCTACGCAGCTTCGTTGGTATGATACCCTTCTTAAATAAGGAAGGTAAAGCAGCCGCAGCCCGTGTGTTCTTTGGTTCCGCTGCCGTCACCATGCTATACGGCGGTATTCGCTCTACTCAGTTTTACGCTTTGGGTTATGGCGCTTATACCCTTGTTAAGTTTGTCGAAAGCCTACTTGAGGACGATGATGATGAGGAGAAGGATACCAAGGAGGGTGTCCTCGGGGAGAAAACCGTCGAGCGTCAGTTCCTTAAGTATGCTGATGAGAACGGGAACGAACTAGGTAAAAAGGATATGGAATACTATATCCGATCCACTTGGATTGACGATACATTTGGTATGGGTAGTACCATGCAGAAAGCGTTTGGCCTTAGCGATAAGTCAGCAGCCAATCTAGCAACCGCTGCGGACATGGGTATACCGGCACTTTTTGATGTGGATATATCTGGTTCTGTTGCCATGGGCGACCTGCCGTTTATCGGGAGTAATTTGCAGTTAAAGGGTGATACATCTGAAGTTCGGGCTTTTGAAGCTATGGGAAAAATAGCACTTGGCCCGTTTGGTAGTGTCTTGATTTCGTACGATAGGGCGGTGAAGGCGTGGAACGCTGGGGATATTGACCAAGCGATAGAAGCGGCTGTCCCAGCGGTTATACGCAACCCGCTGAAAGCCCTACGTCTCCAAGAGGAAGGGTTGAAGATTGGGAAAGACAAGGACATCCAGCTTAAGGACCCTAGCTACTACACAACACCCAAAACTATTTTGCAGGGCCTTGGCTTCAAGGACGCCGAGACATCACGTAACATGCAGCTTGATATGCTGGCGGGTGACGTTGAGCGGGAAGTTGCGGCACAGAAGACCGAGCTTCTTGATCGGCGGTACCGCGCTATCCTCAAGTACGATGCAGACCCATCGCCTAAGAATGAACTGGCGTTGCAGCAGGTGGAATACGACATTAACGTGTACGACGAAAACTACCCGTCGAACTCAATGTCCAAAGACACCAAGCGGAAATCGTTCAAAGCCAAGGAGAAAGATGCTTCTGACAAGAGCTACGGTCTTGGGGTTAACGAGAAAATACCGATACGGGATATGCTACAGGATGAGCGTATCCGGCAGCTTCTGGAAGCTGAAGGACAATAAAAACCCCCGGCTGAGTGAGCAACCGGGGGTAGTGAGTGATGCAATGCACCGAGCGGAAGGAGCAAACTTCCGAGGTCCGTATACTTACATTCGCCATACCCGTAAACCCCTAATTCCACTTTCGATTGAGGGCTTGACCAATATCTTGATACGTAGGCGCTTGATGACTACCATCAGTTGTGCCCGAGCGCGTGGTATATGGAGGCAAGGGAAGAACAAAGAAGTGCCCTTCTGGAATGCGCGCCAGTTAACTTCGTAGTCTACGCCCTCAATCTGCATCGACTATACCATCTTCCTTGGCGTACTCGTTGACGCTTACAAAGTCTGGGTCCAGCTTGAACCACAAGCAATGTACGTTATCACCTGAGACAGCCATACCCTTGGACATACGCTTGTTGTTACGGTTCACTAACCGACCTTGTGCCTCTAACTTGTCTAGAGTGTCGTTATAGTTGATCTGGTACTTGACGCAGTATTCCCGAAACGGCTTGGCAATCAGGAACATCATCTCGGTATCCGGCTCAATACGGATTAGCAACTCACCCTTTGGTTCGCGTATAGGCGCAGATGGCAGCTTAGTGCGCCGGTCTGACTTGTCGTTCACAACTAAGATATTCTGCATATTACGGTAGAGGTAGTCACCTATAACCTGCTCGACACCGTTAAGTGGTGC
>Ga0181348_1000858_pt1 | contig 13266 bp, 25 predicted proteins | sample Su13VDMM110DN_FD_130092 | JGI IMG/M metagenome (GOLD analysis project Ga0181348, IMG submission 130092) | Freshwater viral communities from Lake Michigan, USA - Su13.VD.MM110.D.N | ecosystem: Environmental > Aquatic > Freshwater > Lake | place: USA: Michigan | collected 2013-07-16
AAAAGTATATGTTTTAATAAGTGATGGAGAGTGTGCTGAAGGAAGTGTTTGGGAATCATTAAAAGTAATATATGAAATGAATATCCAAAACATAGAAGTATATGTTAATGTAAATGGTATGGCTGGTTATGATAAAGTTAATACTGAATATTTAGTAGATAGACTAAAAGTATTTTTACCTTCTATTAATATAGAATATACAACTGTTGAACAATATCCTTTTTTAAAGGGACTAAATGCCCATTATCACATTATGGGAGAACAAGATTATTTATTAACTAAATCTAATTAAAAATGAGAAAATTATTTGCTTCTTTACTTTTAGAAAAGATGAAACAAGATAAAAATATTATCTTATGTATAGGAGATGTAGGATATGGTTTATTCGATCAGATTCGTAATGAAGTTCCTGACCAATTTTATAATTTTGGATCATCAGAAATGGCATTATTAGGAGGAGCGGTCGGAATGACTTTAGAAGGAAAAACAGTATATGTTTATTCTATAACTCCATTTGTTATCTACAGACCATACGAAATTATACGAAATTATATTGATCATGAACATATACCTGTTAAATTAGTAGGTAGTGGGAGAGATCGTGACTATGGTTATTTAGGTTTTTCTCATTGGGCTGAGGAAGATGTAGAAGCTATGAGTGTATTTAAAAATTTAAAAATTTCTCATCCACAAAATGATGAAGAAGTAATTAATGTTTTTAATGACTCAATTAATAATAAAATCCCTTATTATATAAACTTAAAAAAATAAAAATATGAATTCTTATTGCGATGTCGGAAATATCCTCTTAAATGGTTCTACAGATAAAAATACTGTTCACCAATATGGTATATGTTATAATTTAATATTTAACTCTCAATACCTTAAACTTAATCGTCCTCTTAAAGTACTAGAAATAGGAATAAGCATGTTTGGTGAAGGGTCAGTAGGTCCATTTTCAAATATTCCTTATGTAGAAAAATATGTTGGATTAGATAATCAAGTATATACTGGAACTATTCCTAATGATAAAGTAACAGTATATGCAGGACCAGAATATAATGCTTATTCATTTAATATGTTAAATTTACTTAGAGAAAAAGAAGGACTATTTGATGTTATTATTGATGATGGTCCTCATTCATGGGCATCACAAGATTGGTTTTTCCGAAATTATTATTCTCTTCTAAATGATGGAGGAGTATTAGTATGTGAAGATATAAATGGATATGATGTTAATAATTTAGCTTATGTTAAAAGAGAACTTGGATTATATGTTTTAGATTTAAGAGTAAATAATTCTAATAAAGATGAAATTATTGGTTTAAGATATAAATAAAATGAAGATATTAATTACTGGAGGTAATGGTTATGTAGCTAAAAGTTTACATAAAGCATTAAAAGATAAATATAAAATTACATCAATAACAAGACAAGATTTTGATTTAACTGATGCTAAAGAAACAACTCAGTGGTTTAATAATAAAGAATTTGATGTAGTAATACATACCGCTATAGTTGGTGGTAGTCGTTTAAAACAAGAGAATAGTTCTATTTTAGACCAAAATCTTCAAATGTATTATAATTTATTAGCATGTAAAGATAAATATAAAAAATTCATTAATTTTGGATCAGGAGCAGAATTATTTATTGAACATACTCCATATAGTTTAAGTAAATATATTATAAAAGAATCTATAAAAGAATTAGATAATTTTTACAATATAAGAATATTTGGAATATTTAATGAGAATGAATGGGATACTAGATTTATTAAAACAAGTATTAAAAATTACATCAGTCATAAACCTATAGCTATTCATCAAAATAAACTTATGGATTTCTTTTATATGGAGGACCTAATATTAGTAGTAAAATACTATATTAAAGAAGAAAAGTTACTAAAAGAATTTAACTGCACTTATTTAGAAAGTAAAACACTACTACAAATAGCTGAGATGATTAATCATTTAGATAAGCATAGAGTAGAAATAAGTGTGTTGAAGGATGGATTAGTTAAAGGCTATATTGGTTCATGGGATGGATTAATATTGCCATTAGTAGGACTAGAACAAGGAATAATAAACACTTATAATAAATTAAAACATGAATGTTAAACTTAGACTGCATTTAATGCCTTGGGAGTTAGACTCTGCTTTATTAACATGTAATCAGTTAGTTAAATCGTTTTATCATTTTGATAAAAAAGATAATGTAATTTTAGAATCATGTTTAAATCTTTCTAGTTATATGATTAATTGGGATGAATCTAAATTATCAAAAGAATTTTTTATAGAAAAATATAAAAATTTAGATTTTTTATTTCCTGCTGAATTTAAAAGAAATCCAAAAATATATGATGGTAATGAATTATATGGACATTTAGATTTTGAAAGAGAATCTATATCACTAGAAACAGATGCTTATATAAATTTATGTCCTGATGTAATATTTAGTGAACATGTAATAGCTTATATGATTGAAGGTGCTAAACAAGTAAAAAATAAGTACTTTGTAATCACCCCTCAGATTCCTAAAATGTGGGATAGTTCATGGGATGTATTAGTTAATCCTATTTACAATAATGTTCCGTATGGAGATAGACTTAATTCATTTGAGATAATAAATAATCAAGATAATTCAACTCAAGAAATATCTTTACAACCAATAAACTGTTTTAAATATGCTGGATGGTTTGATTTATATAGTAAATTATATTTAGAAGAATTAGCTCCAGTTTGGGATGAATGGAAAGGTAAAGGAGGTTGGGATACATATTCAATGAATGTTAGTAGTATTTTTGCTCAATATAAAAAAGGAAATGTTCAACAATATGTTTTAGAAGGACAAACAATATATAGATTATCATATTGTAAAAATTTTAACAATTTTAGTTTACATTCATATTATAAAAATAATATTAAAATGAATGATTTATGGAATAGCAGAGATACATTTGATGAAAAGATGAATACATATGTTCAAGAAAGAATAAGTAAGTTTGATTTTTAAAAAAATAATTAATATATTTAAAATATGAAAAACGTATACGACATAACAAATGAATTTGAAAGGCGTTTAGCTGAATACACTGGCTCCCCGTATGTAGTAACTGTTGATAATCAAAGTAATGGTTTATTTTTATCTTTATATTATGAAAACCATGTCAACAAAAGCATTAAAGCTGATAAAATAATTATTCCAAATCGAACATATCCATCAGTACCATGTGAAATTATTCATGCTGGATTAAAAGTAGGGTTTAGACAAGTTAAAGGAAAAACAATTAAAGGTTCTTATAATTTAGAAGGAACAAATGTTTGGGACTCAGCTTTATCATTTACAACAGGAATGTATAAAAAAGGAACACACATGTGTGTTAGTTTTACTGGTCCATATAAACATTTTAAATTAAGTAAAGGCGGAGCTATATTAACAGATAGTTTAGAAGCATATCTTTGGTTTAGAAGAGCAAGATATTCAGGTAGAAGAGAATGTTCATACCATGATGATAATTTAGATATGATTGGATGGAATTTTTATATGATGCCTGAGTTAGCGGCTCGTGGTTTACTATTAATGGGTCAATTTTATAATGGAGAAGGAAATCCAAAACATAATGAAGACTTAGAATTACCATACCCCGATTTATCTAAATTTCAAATTTATACAAAATGAAAAAGGGAATAATAGGAGCAGGAGGTTTTGGTAGAGAAGTATATTGGAGTTTAAGTTTAAGAGAAAGAGCGGATACTGTTTTTTTTGTAGATGATGAATATTGGGATAATAAAAATAAAATAATTTTACCAATATCTAAATTTAATCCTACAGATTATGAAATAGTAGTAGCTATAGGAGATCCTAAAAAAAGATTTGACATTATACAGCGGTTACCTAAAGAAACTAAATATTTTACTCATATTCACCCTTCATGTTGTATATTTGATAGTAATATAGAAATTGGTGAAGGTAGTATAATTTGTGCAGGTTCTATATTAACAACAAATATTAAAATAGGTAAACACGCTCATTTAAATTTACAAACAACTGTAGGACATGATACAACAATTGGAGACTTTTTTACTACAGCCCCCGGTGCTAAGATTTCTGGTAATTGTGAGATACATGATTTAGTTTATATTGGGACTAACGCATCTATTAAAGAAAAAATAAACATATGTAGTAATACAACAATCGGTTTAAATGCTGGAGTTGTTAAACATATAACTGAATCCGGGACATACATTGGTTGTCCATCAAAAAAGATATGAAAACAACTAATATACCTTTAAATATTGAAGGAGAAATATTTGATAAAAATATTTATAAAAAATCAGGTATTTTTATTTTAAGAAACTTTATAAATAAAAAAACAATCAAAGAATTACAAGAAACATGGACTACATTTAATACTGATTTAAATAAAAATGGTGGTCGAATTATAGATGAAGCAAACCATGTTAATTTTAAAGATGTTTTACCTCCTAAAATGTTAAATTTTTGGCAAAGCAGATGTATTAAAAATATTAGTAAAATAATTTATAAAAATAATGTAGCTTTATATCATCATCGAATTGTAATAAAAGATAAAAATAGCCTACATAAAGTTTTTTTACATCAAGATTATTGTTATCATGTAGGTTTTCCTGATAAATCAAATTTATTTATACCTTTATTTAATTATGGTGCTAAACATGGAACTTTGTCTTTTTATCCAGGAACTCATCAATATGGCTTTTTAGGAGACGCAGGTCAAATTGATCCAACTAAATTTCATGCTTGGGAAAAAATAACACCTAATATTAAAGCAGGAGATGTTGTTATTATGAATTCATGTTTGTGGCATGAATCTTCTGAAAATAAAAGTGATATTGATAGAGTTATTTTTGATATTATTATTCAACCAAGTAGTGATCCATCTGGAGCAAAATTAATTTGTGGTGAATGGGAAACCGATTTTTGGATTGGTAGAAAAGAAGATCATACTTTTTTAATTGATACTCTATTTATAGATTCAAGAATTAAAAAAATAAAAAATTTTAATAAATTATGAAAATAAATATATTTTACCTTCATTACGAAGTTACTGGTACAGATGGAAAATCTAGACCATATTGGTTTAATTATGAAAAATGTTTTGTTAATTTACTAAATACTATAGAAGAAAAAAATGTTGAACTACATTTAATAATGGATGGTAAAGTAGAAAACAATTGGATTAAAAAATATAAAGATAAATATATCACTCATGAAATTAAAGGTGGAGGGATGCACGCTTCTGCTTTTGAAATGATGAAAATTGCTAAAGAAATAAAAGATACAGGTTTAGTATATTTTTTAGAAAACGACTATCTTCATACAGAAGGATGGGTAGAAAAAGTAGTTGATTTATTTTCTACTTATAATAATTTAAATTATATAAGTTTATATGATTGTAAAGATAAATATTTTCATCCAATGTATGATGATTTAATATCTAAAATATATGCTACAGAAACACATCATTGGAGAACAACACCTTCTACTTGTGGTTCATTTATTATGTCTAAAAAAGCATTTGAAGATGATTATGATGTATTATCAACTGTAAAAGGTGATCACCATAAATTCTTATGGTTAAATGAACATAGAAATAGATTTGTATTGTCACCAATTCCAGGTTTGTCAACACATTGTATGGAAGAATTACTTTCACCAACTATAGACTGGAAACAAATAAATAACTAAGATGAATATTCAAATTAAAGAATGTCCTATAACTGGACATGATGAACAGATAAAATATTTTGATTTAGGAGACATTCCTTTAGTAAATAATTTATGTGAAACTAGAGATGAAGCATTAAATATAGAACGATTTCCTTTAAACATTAATTACTATCCAGCATCAGGAGAATCTTCATTAAGTATAGCTATAGATAGTAAACTTTTGTTTTCACATTACTTATTTAAATCAGAAGTAAATAAACCATATTATGGACATTGCCAAGAGATGTTTAGGTATATTCAAGAATATATTAAAATAAAAGACGGAACTCAAATTATTGATATTGGAGGAAATGATGGTTCATTACTTGATGCTTTTAGAAGTATAAGTAATAAAAAACTTGATTTACTAAATATAGATCCATCTAAAAATTTATCTTTATTTTGTAAAGAAAAAAATATTCCTTTTTTAACAGAATTTTTTTCATATGAAATAGCTAAAAATGTAAATAAAAAAGTAGATATAATTACTTCTACAAATGTATTTCAGCATTTATTTGACATAAATTCATTTGCTAAAGGAATTGAATATTTATTAAATGAAGATGGAGTTTGGATTTTAGAATTTCCATACTGGATTCATGATATGAAAACAAATCAATTTGATCAAATATATCATGAACACATGTTTTACCACTCAGTTACTCCTATGAAAATGATGATGGAAAAACATGGTATGAAAATTATTAATGTTACTAAACAAAATATTCATGGAGGTACTTTACGACTTGTTATTGCTAAAAAGAATTCTAAATTTATTCATGATATTACTGTTGAAGCATATTTACAACTAGAAAAAAACTATGGTTTAGATTATCATGTTAAGTGGGGTAAAGAAGTTCAACAACATATTATTAATTCTAAAAACTTTATTAAGCAACTAAAATCTGAAGGTAAAACAATTTATGGTTTTGGAGCAGCAGCAAAAGGATGTATCTATATGAATGCTATGGGATTAACATATAATGATATTGATTATATAATTGATGATACTGATTTAAAACAAGGAAAATACATACCTGGAACTGGAATTAGAGTTGTAAGTAGAGAAATACTAAAAGAAAAACAACCAGATTATATATTAATATTAGCTCATAACTTTAAAGATTACATAATTGAATCACTTAAAGAAGAATATAAAGAAAAATTTATTGTACTAATACCTAACACACAAATAATATGATATCAGTAATAATACCCACATATAAATCTCCTGAAGCATTAGATTTATGTCTTCATTCAGCTATTCAAGGCCAAGTAGAAGAAAATCAAATTATAGTAGTGGTAGATGGTTTTTATGACATCAATAAAAAAATATTGGAAAAACACGCTAAATCAATTGATATACTTAATTTAGAAGAAAATGTAGGTACTCCTCGAGCTACCAATTTAGGCGTTTTTAACGCAAAGTATGAGCGGATTTTTATAGTAAATGATGATAATGTGTTCCCACATAGATGGGATAGTATATTAAATGAAAGTTACCAACCAAACTCAGTTATATCACCTAATCAAGTAGAACCTACACCTAGTATGTTTTCTCAATTTATTATTAAGGATTTTGGGCGTGACCCAAAAATGTTTAATTTAAATACATTCTGGGAGGAATATGCAAATTTATTACCTAAAAAAGATGAAACGGGTTCTACAATGCCTATTTTTATGTCTAAAATGGACTATTTAAAAGTAGGTGGGTGGGATGAAACATATCCTGCAGGTTGGGTAGTTGATTGGGAATTTTTCCTTAAGTGTCAAATAAATGGAATGAAAATGATTAGAGAATATAGTTGTCCGTTTTACCATTTTGTTTCATTATCTGTTAAAACAGATGAACAAAAGGCTAAAGCTAGAGAATTAGAAGGTCAATGTCATGAATACGCTAAATATAAATGGGGTTCATATATAAAACATAATCCCCAAAACAACTTAAAATATATCTAAATTTACTTAATATTTATTAATATATTTAAAAAAGTAAAATATGATGAAATATAATAATTACTGTTTTTACGCTAAAAACGATATTAAAAAAGAACCTATTGATAAAGTAGGAGCATTAAATGAAAAAGATGCTTTAGAATATTTTATAAATAGAAAACAGATGGATATGCTTTCATTTAAATTAATTTACGAGATACAAATATATGAAGATAGATTTAAATAAGTTAGGAAAACAATTAAAATTTACTAAACGTTCTAATCCTATAAAACCATTATCTGAAAAAGAACTATTTATAGATTTAATTATTCAATTAGAAAATAATTGGAATACATCAAATGAAGTGTATGAAAAATTTAAAATTAATCTAATAGAATATGAAGAAAATTTTTTTTCATTAATTGAAGATTTAATTTCATTACATTTTGGAGATTGGAAAACAGAAATTATACTTTGGTACATATATGGTAGAGTAGATGATGAAGGAAATATATATTCATTAATGTTATCTTCTAAAAATGAAAAAGGAAAAGAAGAAGTAATATTAAATACCCCCACTCAACTATGGAATTTTTTAATTAGATTAGAAAAAGAAAAAAATAATGAAAATAAAAAATAAGTTATGAAAAACTGTATTAATTGTGGAGAACTAATCCACCCAAAACGATTAGAAATTTTACCTAATACTAACAGATGTGTTAGTTGTTCAACCGCTAAACCAAAAGGTGGAGTAGTAATTATGAGAGGAGAAGGTGATCATACTTATACTGAAACAGTTATTATGGAACATGATGATTATGTTAGATTTCAAGAACTAGAAGCTGTATTTACTGGTGTTCCATTTGAAGATATAAATAATGAAGAAGAAATAATAGTTAAAGAAGAATTTGAAGAAATACCGATTGAAGGAGAAATAAAACATTTATCTGAGATAAATGATAACATATATCAAGAAGAAGAATAATGCCTAAAGCAAAACACTTAACTAAAGAACAAATTCTTTTAGCAATGCGGCATACTAAATCAAATCGTTCTGCTGCTCGTTATTTAAATTGTTCATACATCCACTTTAAAATGTGGGCTAAAAGATACCATACTGTAGAAGGCGGTTTGTCACTTTTTGAATCACACAAAAACCAATCAGGCAAAGGAATACCTAAATTTTTAACTAAAAGTAGTTCTAAAAAAGAATGGAATATATTAGATGTAATTGAAGGTAGAATATCTGTTAAACATTTTTCTCCTGAAAAGATAAAGAAAAAAATGGTAGAGGAAGGATATTTAAAAGAAGAATGTGCTATGTGTGGATTTCATGAACGACGAGTAACTGACTATAAAGTGCCTTTAATATTAAATTTTAAAGATAATGACTCAAACCATTATAATTTAAACAATATTCGATTCTTATGTTATAATCATTATTTTCTTAATATTGGAGATATATTTAATAAAAATGATATTAGACAAATAGAAACACATGAGCCCACATCTAATACATCTAAAGAGGTAGATTTTCAATTAGATAAATACCAACTACAAAGACTACAGGAATTAGGATTATATGATGTTCCTAAGCCTGATGATGGTTCTGAATTTATTTCTAGGATATAATATTTATAATAAATTACATGGCTAAAAGTAAAAAGCATGATAAAATTATTCATGAATATGAAAAAAAGAAATCAAATCATTTAGAAAACTTAGCTACTAAAATACTTAAGCATGATAAAAAAATGCAAAAGTTTCGCAGTAAGAAGATTAATCCAAACCTTTTAAACTTATTTTAATTATGAAACCAAGTGAATTTAAAGTAAACAATATTGAAGATTTTCAAGAAATGGTAAATAAAAAAGATTTAAATGTCCATAAAGCCATAGTAGGTTCAATTTTAAATAATTTAAAAACTAGAAAAAAGAACATCCATATATTTTCTGTAAATTGTGCCGATGAAAAAGCAATATTTGACATAACATTAGAACGCAACCACTTTGTAGATACATTACAAGAAAATTTAGAGTATTTTGAATTAAAAGAAATGTATGAAGAATGTGCAAAAATTAACACAGCTATTAAATCTTTAATTAAAACTAAATAACACAACATATGTATATTAAAATATTATGGCTAAACTTAAAGATATTATTAATAGTTTTATTGGAAGATTCAAAAAGAAAAATCCAGGCGTTCATGCTAAAACCAAAACTAGTAAAACCAAAAAAAGTAAAAATTACAAAAAACCGTATAAAGGGCAAGGCAAATGAAAAAACTAGAATTAAGACAGCTAATTAAAGAAGAATTAGATAAAACGAATATCGCTAAATTTAAAGAAGATATAAAAAAAACATTAACGCAGGGTACAGCAAAGCCATCATTTTCACCAAGTGGAGATACATACTCAACTAAGGAACCATCAATTCTGCAAATGATTAAAGCTATCGAAAATATTATTCAGCAATATAAATAACAAAATGAAAAAACTAGAATTAAGACAGCTAATCCGCGAAGAGGTTAAAAAAGTAATTAAAGAAACAAAGATAACACCTGAAGCCGCTTACATACACCAAATCACTGACTCAGGACAAGAAGCTGCTCAAAATTTTATTGATGATAATAATATAGATGGTAAAAAGTTAGCTGATTATGTTAAACAACATAGAAATACTAAAGAAAAATACAATATTAGAGATATTATTGCTGGTACAGGAGTAAAAACAGACACATTTGTTAAAAAATTGCTTAAAGAGGATGGAGAACATTATATGTTTTTTGAAAATCTTAAAATTATTAAAAAAGCAGTTGATGAAATGCTTAATTTAGATAAACAAATGGTTGATGATATTTTATCTGATGGACATGATTGGGCTGAAGATCATATGGCAACGTCAAAAGATGATGTAGAAGAAGTATATAATTTTTTAATACATAAAAAAGTACCAACTGGATTAGAGGAAAAGAAACAACTTTCATCTAAACAAAAGAAAATAGCATCTGCTGCTTCTCCAGAAGATGAGATAACGGGCGCTGACTTTGCTGCTTTACAAGCAAACAAGAAAAAGTAAAAATTTGGCTTCCATAATTTTCTTTTGTATATTTAAAGTATATGAAAGTTGTAGAAGACAAAACCTTATCTCCACCTCGTAAACACTATGAGGATATTGATCCTAAATTTATTAATTTTACTGATAGATGTAGAGTATTACCTGTCAATTACTATAATGAGTATAATACTGTGTTTACTTTAAAAGCACGTTATGAACCAGGTGAAAATAAATATTTCCCTAATGGTGGTTTTGAAGTAAAACATATTGAAGGTGCCACATACAATTATGAATTAGATCAAGTAATTGTACATCCATTTGAATTACGAATGGTTAATTATTTTTCTAAATCACAAACTATAATTAAAGAAAAAATTAAAGACCCAAATGCTCCTCAAGGTAAACGTGGTCGTAAACGTATTAATCCTGAAGGATATAAAGAATTGTATGTGCCTACAGGAGGACAACGTGGTCGTAAAAAATTAGATCCGGTTGTAAAAGCAGCGAAAGAAGCAGAAAAATTAGCAAAACGTGAATTTAGTAGTGGTAAACGAGGAAGACCAAAAAAACAATAACCTCAACATATTTATAGTTAGTGAACGATGAATATCAAACTCAATACTTTTGGAATAATATGAAAAAATCAGAATTAAAAGAATTAATTAAAGAACAGCTTTTTAAAGCTTTATTAGAAAAAGATGGTCTTGATGATGATGGTCCTTCAATAGATGGCTCTCTTAATGACCCAAATCATTTTAAAAAAGCTATAGGTAATTTAGGAATGCGAGCAGGAGTTGAACCTTCAACTGGAGCTAATCAATTTAGGCCTGAACAAACCGTATTAAATGCTTTTAAATCTATACTTAATGGAAGTGGAGATTGGTCAATAAATGGAGCTTTATACTTTGATGAAGAATTAGGAGAAACTGCTAAAGATGTAACTTTTAGCAATGAATCTACAGATATGCTGATTAGTGTTGAATGGGTAGACATCGTTACTAAAAACATGCATGAAGATTTTGAAAATGAAATAATGATTAATGAAATTATTTTATATGATCGTGATAATAATGATTATACAATTAAAGTAAATGCAGACATTAAGGATGCATTTATAGAAGTAATAGCTAAACAACATAATAGGTAAAAAGAGTTAGGCTTACTTAACTTTTATGTTTATATTTACCTTAATGGAAATTATAACAAAATTCAAAGAGCCTAAAGAATTTTATATTCGTGAATATAAGTTAGCACACGATGTTGCTCAGACTTGGTATTACGAAAAGAAAACCAACATTTTATTTAAAACAACAACTGAATCCCCAAAATGGCTAACGTCAGTAGAAGAAGATATACTAATTAAAAAAGCAAAGAAAAAGAAATTTAAGTTATGAAACAAAAAGGTCCCGTTACTAAAATCTGGTTAGAAGCAAGAAAATTAGTTAATACAAAACAATTAGAAAAAGCAGAATATGTTTTAGATAAAGGAATATTAGCTCTATCTAAATTTACTTTAGATGGATTTAAAGATAAAGATTTACTTGAAGGGGTTAAAATGGAAGTATGGAAAGAAAGATTTTGGATTGCTACTGAAAACTACATTTGGCCAACAAGACAGGATTATGAGAAAAATTGGAAATTTTAAATACAAAAAATATGTTTAATTTCATTATGTTTATTATGGTTTGTATTTGGATTATAAGTCTAATAAGATGGGTAACCAAAAAAATCGGTTTTATAGGAAATGCAATTTTATTTGGAATTTGGTTATATTTATCTACAATAATTTTAGTATAAATAAACTAATTAATTAGTAAACATGAATGATCATAAAAAAGTAATTGAAGCTTATGATAAAATAAGAGCAATAATTAAAACTAGTGTTACTGATGAACATTTTAAAATTGTTCAAAATATGATTGATAATTTAACAGTAGTGTGTTTAGGAGAAAAGTTACCTTATGATTATTACATATTATATGTAAACAATTTAAGAACAGAATTAAAAGAAAAAATAAAAAGTTTTATTAAAAATGATTAATATAATCTTTGATTAATTAATATTTATGGATGATACACTATTCATCCATGGCTATTAAATACGTTGAAAAACTTACAACAATACTTGTAACAGAGTCTGGAAATCCTTTATTTTATGAAGGCAACATTGTTGAAGGAGCTAAATCTTTAACTAAACAAGTAACTATATCATTAGATGTAGATAGATGCTCTGTTTGGTTATACAATGATAATAAAACATCAATTATATGCCAACAACTTTATGTTAAGTCTGAAGATGCCTGGTATCAAGACATAGAATTACATAAAAAAGATTACGAATTATATTTTAAAGCACTTCTTATAGATCCAATAATTGTGGCTGAAGATGCTCTTACACATCCTGCAACATCATGCTTTACTGATTCTTATTTAACTCCTTTAGGCATTAAATCAATGCTTGATGTTCCTATAATTTATAGAGGTAAAACAATAGGAGTTATATGTCTTGAAAATCTTACTTCT
>Ga0181348_1000861_pt1 | contig 13246 bp, 28 predicted proteins | sample Su13VDMM110DN_FD_130092 | JGI IMG/M metagenome (GOLD analysis project Ga0181348, IMG submission 130092) | Freshwater viral communities from Lake Michigan, USA - Su13.VD.MM110.D.N | ecosystem: Environmental > Aquatic > Freshwater > Lake | place: USA: Michigan | collected 2013-07-16
TGGTTCGTTTCATGAGCGCTCCACTATTGTTCGGCAAGTTTCAGCGCACTTTTGTAAGCTATCTACTAACTCGATTGTTAGTTTTTCTTGATTGTTGCCTATAAATTGCGTTGCAATATTGAGAGTTTGCATAATCTGTATTAACTCCTCTTGTTTTATCCACATTATTTTGCCTCCTTAAAGTTGAAATCGCTTACTTCTATTTGCACATTTATCTCGTTATTATTAAAATCCCAAGGCTCAGCAAGTTGGGCGTGAACTGATCTTTCAATAGAAGCTAATTCATCTTCCGTAAGCTCCCGATCGGTTTTTATGGTTATTTCTGTTTTGTAAGTTGCCATTATTTTGCCTTCTCTAACTGCTTGCCCCAATATTTTTGTAATACTGATGGGTCTTTGAACAAACGGTAGTCTGCGCCATCCCAAACTACTGGAGTTATATCGCCGTTCCTTCGTAGTTCTACGCCAGCGAAATACATAACTTTGTCGCCAAATTTGGCTGGCTGACCTAGGGTTGCGTCAGGTAATTTATGCGTGTAACTTGTCATGCGGAAGTTTTTTGCGAATTTAGAAGCTAGGTTTACACCATTGTCTCCAATTACTAATCTATCCGCTTTCAGGGTTATTGAGAAGTTTGTGCCGTATCTAGCATTGCACTTATCACTAACTAAATTGTTTTGTGCGTATATTTTTTTTGCGTGTTTACTGATTGCTAGTTGTATCTTGGAGCATAATGCTTTTGTTACTCCTTCGTTGGCATAAGCCTCGATCTTGAAAGAATAACCATCGCCATATCCGCTTTTTGCCTTACCTGCAACTAATCCATGTGCCTGAAATACTGTTAGGCAGAAGTCGCGCAGTTCTTTGTTTATTTTGACGGCTTCGTCAAAAGTTATATCGTAGTTCATTATTTTGCCTCCATGTTAGTTATCAAAGTCCAGCCACTTGACTGAACCGTTCCGCACTTATGGCATACACCAGAGCGGACATCCACATCTGCTACACAACTAATACACGCGGTTGCGCGCATAACTGGCTCGCCTTTGTGGAAATCGTGGTGTAACAGCCATTGGTATTGCTTATTGAATTGTTTGCCACAGTCGAAGCACTCGTATATTTTTTTGGACATGGTTTAGTTCTGCCCAAATCCGTAAGTCCTTGCGGAGTGAGCGATATCTAATGCGTTCTTAGATTCTGCAAGAGTGTTTGTAACACTACGGATTTCTTCTCCAAGCACAAACCACATTCCGTCAGGCATGCGCTCTGAAACTTTGATCAAACGCAGTAATACTTTTGTTAACTCGTTACTGTATAGGTCTAATTGTTTTGTTGTAGATTTTGAAGCTTCTAAGGTTTCTGCCACATAACTGTTATGGTAGTTTGAATATAGGGGAGTTGTAGTTTCTATTCCTACTTCTCTTAACTTTTTTGCCATCTGTTGCCTCTCTGTTGGGGGATCTGCGATCCCTGTTGAGAGAATTGTCCTGCGCATGTCAGTTTTCGACAACTATTGGCGAGTAGCGTGTCCAATTTATTTTTTACTTGAGTATATTTATTTTTCTTATTTTATCATTGGCTGAGTATGGTGATATCTAAACCAGGGGTTGCTCCGTATCTTTTCTTTGCTTGTACTTCCACCACTTGTCCGTCGTCTAAGTAGGCGACTCCTGTTAATGCGTCTAAGCTAGCGCGGATAAGTTTGTCTAAATCAGGTGCTACTGAAGGATAAGCTCGCTTTACTGTTTTTGGGCGTGGCATCGTGAATAATAAAATAATTATTATTGGGTCTGCTATTGGTATTGCTCCTGCTTGTTTTGCAGACCAAGCTATTGTCGAGCGCCAAACTGCTAGCGCAGATCCTTGAGAATGTAAAATCCTGCCGTTAATAACTTTCATCGAGCCTTGAGGCACTGGTATGCCCTCAGCGCGAAATTGGATCACAAAATTAAGATTACAGGTTCGTTTGTAATGTAATGTAGTGTGCCTTCTTTGTTGATTAAGTAATAATCCATATAGCCATATTTGTCTGGACCTTCTACATAATTGACCATCCAAGTATCTTGGTTAATTACGATAGTATCTCCCACCACGACTTTTGTGGGTGCAGCCAGCGTAATAGACATTACTCCTCCTTGCTATATCCGTATAAGCGTAAGGGTTACGGATAATTTGAGCAAGTTAAAGTCTTTTGAGCGCCTCCTTTAAATACTCAGGCATAGGAACGGCTCTTTCTGCTTGTCTGCGTTCTTCTTCCTGCGCCTTGCGTTGCACCTCTTTTTGGATCTCTGATTTGCGCCGAGCCTCTAATAATTCTCTTGCTTTAAGCTCTTGAGGGCTTAATTTTCGAGGCGGTAAAGGTTCGTCTAGCCACCTTTCGCCGTTGAGCCATGTAGCTGGGTGAGGCGTGAAGCTTGGGTCTCGGTTAGGGTCTAATGCAAATCGTCTTGCGCCTTCTATTACCTCGGCTGGTTCGGTTATCTTTTCCCAAACTTTTCTTGCCGCACCTTTTGCCGTTTTGCGTGGGTAAACTTTCCAAAACTCATCAAAGGTTAATGTATCTATGGGTGGTTCTATTGAATGATTCATGGGGCGCAATTGTCGCCTCGCTGTCGGCGTTAAAGTCGCCTCGTCTGCGTCGCTGTTGTCGTCTCGTTTCTTGCGCGTAGACAAGGTGTCGCCTCGTACTTTGTTTAGGTTGATCTTGTATAAGTGAGGTCGCCTATCGTCTCGGCAATTTATTGACCCTCCTTTACCTTTGTCCATGCGTAACCAACCCTCAGCCACAAGTTTATTAACGCATCTCTGTACTGTCCGTACGGTCAAGCTAGCGCGGTTTGCAATAGTTCGTTGACTAGGCCAAGCGTTATCCCCTTCGTCTGAGGCATGATCGGCTATAACGAGTAACACCATTTTTTCGCTAGTTGGTAGTTGGGTTCTCCAAACTTCCGACATTACGCGTATGCTCATCAATAACCTCCTGTAATTGTTCCCAACTAACTCCAAAACGCGCTAATTCTGTCCTTGCTTTGTTTACAATAGTGGAAGGCTCGCCTTTGACTAAGGCTCGTCTTTCATTTCCAGTTAATCCTCCCCATACTCCGTCTCTCTCATGTTGTAAAGCGTATTCGAGACACTTGCTCCATATTGGACAAGCTAGACATATTTTGCGTACTACCCCGACATCTATCCACTCTAATACCTTTCGGTTTTCTTCTACAATGAAAAATAAATTAGTTGGCGCTCCTCTGCATGCGGCCTTTTCCCAATTTACTTTGTTGTACCGGGGCATCCGATCTCCCCACTTGCGTCGTAAAACTTACAATATTTAGAACAAAAGGCTGGGTAGTTTTCTGCCGGAGGCATTGTTTTATTTTTTGCAAGCTCGCGCGTATCTGCTAACCAAAGTAATGCTTCCTGCGCCGTCGCCTCATCGTAATTTTCTATATGGACTTTTATATCTGCCATATCTGCGTCTCTTGGTATTGCTACCAGCGCTACCTGTTTTACCTCATGCTCATTATTATTGAGCAACCAACCGTAAAGTTGTACCTGCCATCTTTGTTGTTGGCTTGGAAAATAGCGCAAGGATTTCTTTTTTGTAGTTTTCCAGTCTACGACCATACCCAAATCTTTGATGTATAAATCACAATGTCCTTTTAATCCTTGGTGCTCAAATTCTTCCTCAATAATAAAGTTATCTCCGAAAGGGTCTTCGCGCTTAATTGCTTTACTTATTCCTGAGTGTATAAAAGTTCCTAGGATTGCCGCTAAGGACTCTGTCTCATTATTGGTTATAGGTTGGTCGGTGAGTTGATAATACACCTGCCTACGGCAACCTCCGACTGAAGAAGGACCTATCTCCACCTGCTTTGATCGGTCTCTGTTGCGGTCATAAGCAGTTAAAGATTTGGCTAATAAGTCTTGTAAGTTCATCGCGTCTCCCAAACTAATTTTAATATTTCTCGTCTTATATTTTCAGGTATTCGCCCATGGATTTGTTCGATTACTGGCAGATTAAGAGTCAATTCCTCTATTATTACTGACCGCCAATACATCTCAAATATATTGGCGATTGCGTCATAAGAGTTTTGTTCGTCAACTCTCACAAACATAGCGTCATTTTTTATATAAGCTACCGTCTGATCGTGTTGGAAAACTGGGTGGGTCATTTGAAGTTTTCTGTGATTTTTTTTAACGCTTCTTCTTTACTTAATTCAGGATACATTTTCATAGTTGCTTCTATAAAAGCTTCTAGCATACTGTTTCCTGCTGGAGTTAAAGAATAGTTGTCTCCTTCTTGGCTCATGCAACATCCATCGCTGTTCTTACGGAAGTTCCAATTGATCTTGCTATATCTACTTGCGTTTTTACGCGTGAAGCGTTTGCGCGTTGAGATCGCACCGTTGCCTCAAGTGAAGCTAATTGAAAGTGCAAGTCTTCGCATTGGATTAGAGCCATATCTTCGCGCTCTTGCACGGTGTAATTCTTGCCGTTAGGGGCAGACTTAGACGCATAAGTCATTCTTGCTCTTGCTAACTCGATTTCGTAGGTAGCCTTGGTTTCAAAATATGCTTTTTCCACCGTTGCTAAGTTTTGTTGTATATCGTCTATCTCTTTAGATAAGTCATACAACCTTTTTTCTACTTGCGCTGGAGTTACAACATTACTCATTTGCCATTTCCTCCTCGTCTAATTCAGTTACGCTTTCTGCGACATCAGCCATAGTTGGTACTGATTTTAACTTGTTCTTTTTTTCTACATCTAATACCTTCCATGCGTCTTTTGCTATATCAAACGGATCTGGAATTAGTTGATATCCAGCGTTTTCTAACGCTTGACCACAAGCTATTGGGTCTATCTCTAATTCTTGCGCCAAGCGCGTGATAGATACTTGTTGATGATTTACTGCCACTATCCAACCCATACTTGGCTCGAACTTGTTTTGTTTATTACTCATAACAACATATCCTCCTTCGTAGCGCGCCAAACAATACATGCGTTGCCTTTTTTGTTTTTGCGCGTGATACCTGCGTCAGCCACTAAGTTATTTTTTACTAGCGACCCACGCGAAGGTCTTACCGTATTGCCGTCTAAGAACAACGACGCTTCTATCTCTTGATCTGTTGCTCCTGTTAAGCCACGATTTAATATAAACTCGTAAACTTTTCGGTTAATCGAACCTATTTGCGGTTCCACTTTGAGTTTTGCTTCTAATGATGTTCTTTGTATCATGATAAGCTTTTGACTCTCGCGTTTAATGCGTCTTTGAGGGTTGTACCATTGACTGGTATTTCTAAGCTAGTTGCCTCGTTTGTCCATAATTGTCGAAGCGTTGCTAAGTTATCTACCGTTTGTATATCTTCAATTATTTTGCCTAACCTTAATACTTCTTCAGGAGAATATACTTTAGGTGGGGCAATTGGTTTGCGCGGTTCGCGCTCATATCGCTCTACCTTTTCCATTTCTTCTCTTGAAGGTCTTTTCATGCCAGCGTAATTGCATTGGGCTAATGCGCGGCCAGTTGAACTTGTCTCGCAGTTTTCTAACGCACTAGATTTATTTACTGGGCTTGCGCCAACTATTTCTTCAGCATGTCCGCTTGATACTGGAGTGCTATCTTCTCTATCAAAATATATTTCTGTCTTACAAATAAAACGACGCTCATCGTGATAAACCAATTCTGTAAGCACTCGCCCCTCAGGGTGATCTGCCCAAAATCGCGTTAACCTGCTTTCCACCGTTTCATACGAATCTAGATCGAAACGACCCATTTCTGCCTTCTTTCTTGTAGGGGATTCTGATGAATCCTGTTAGGATAATTATGCCTGTCGAATTACGGAAAACCTAGTTAATTTGATAGATTTGTCTTCGGCGCGCCCTTTGTAATTAGTGAGAGGATTAGGCATGACTACCCTTGTCGCAATTCAAAATGAAGATTGGTGTTTGATAGCTGCCGATTCGCAGTCTACCGACTCTGTTAGAAAATACGATATTTCGCCAACAGGCAAAATCAATTTGAATAATGGTTATCTGTTTGCTTCGGCTGGATTAGTCCGAGGTCAAAATCTTCTTGCTTTTGGTTGGACTCCACCGAAACCGCCGAAAAGTAATTTAGATAAATTTATTACTGCCACTTTCATTCCTGCCATGCGTAAGTTTTTTATGGAGGCTGGCTACGATATGAAAGACGACGGCGATATAGCAAGCTTTGAGAACGACTTGTTGGTTGGAGTTAGTGGAGTAATTTATAGTATTGACTCTACCTATGCGTGGGAGCGCACGGCTGGAGTTGTCTACACGGCTGGCTCAGGCGGTTCGTATGCTATGGGCGCACTTGACGCTTATCAAATAGAAGACAAAGAAGAATATGAAGAAGCTATTGCAATTGCGGTGCGCTCTATAGAAATTGCCATTAAGCGTGATCCGTACTCAGGCGGTAAAGTCCAAGTCGCAATTCAGCACCGTAACGGTAAAAGTTTTATTGAGACACTAGACGACGAATAATCCACTCAACTACTGGAACTGCCACCGCGTTGCCCATTTGTTGGTAGCGGTGTCCGTCTGTTTGCCCTTCCGTCCAATTGTCCGGAAACCCTTGTAGGCGCTCGCATTCTAAGGGGCTTATTCTTCTTACTGTTGAGTTTTCACAAGCTAGCATAGGAGTATTCAACCCACCAGTACCCATATATCCAGTTAAAGTATTCATGGTGTCTTCTTGTATTCTTGCTCCGTCTGATCTATGAGGGTCAAACACAATTACTGTTGCTCTTATATCTGTATTTTCAAATCTATTGAGCGTTGGTACTACTTGTCCTTCTTTCCAAGATTCATAATCTTGATCGTTTTCTGCGCGCTTGGCTTTTGTCCAAGTTACTACTAAATTGTCTTCTTGTCGTTTATGACTAGAAGCGGTTAAAGTACTTACTTGTTCGGTATATCCTGCGAAGCTAGATCGCCCGAAATTAGCTGCAACGCTTTCTGAAGCTTCGGTGGGAGTGTTTTCTCTCGTCGGTTTGCCCTTCTTAATATTCCCTCTGCGGCTTTTGCCGATATCGAGTATTTCCGCAGGTGTTCTCCCATCGTCTCCAAGACATCCAACAATGAAGATTCTACGGCGTCGTTGGGGTACTCCGAAGTGTTGAGCGTCAAGAATCCTGTACGCGACCCCATACCCGAGTTCAACCAACGCCCCGATAACGATTCCCAAATCTTTTCCTCCGTTTGACGACAATAAACCGGGGACATTTTCGAGGATAAACCATTTCGCTTTTGTTTCGCTAAGTAGTCTATGGATTTCCCAAAATAAGCCTGAGCGTTCTCCAGCAAGTCCTGCACGCTTTCCTGCGACGGATAAATCTTGGCAAGGGAATCCGCCGACAATAATTCCATCTGAGTTAAATCCGTATCTGAATAATTGTTCTCCTGTGACATCTTTTACATCCTCCAATAATTGAGACTTCGGGAAGTGTTTTGCTAATATCCTGCGCGCGTTTTTATTGATTTCAACTGAAGCTATTACATTTATGCCGTTGCGCTCTAAGGCTAAGTCAAAGCCTCCTACTCCTGCGAATAATGAAACTGCCTTCATTACATTAAACCAAAATTAATACAGCACTCAATAATAAATTTATACATTTCCAAGTCTAATAAGTGAAATTGTAAAGCCCAGTATATTTGTTCCATTCTGCCTCCTTCTCATAATTATCTTGTTTTTATTATTTTAATCCTTGAGGCGCGCCGTTTTAATCTAACCATACTTTGTAGCTGGCAGTTACTCTGCCCTTTTCAGGGTCTACAAAATGTAATCTTTGTGAGGGCGTTGCGCTAGCTGCCAGCATTACTCCTGCGTACCTATTGTCGCTTTCTGTCGAACCTGTTTGATAGACACTACCTTGTCCGTTTGCCATAGCCCATTCTGAGTGTGTGTGATAGTGACCGATATAGACATCTCTAAACTCCCAAGGATAAGACCCTGATCTCCATTTATTAGCGTGTTGAACAATTGCTCCTGGTGAAGCGAATCCATTTCTGCCTACCTCGTCTCCATGAATTAGTAATGCTCTGTAATTGCCTATCTCTACCCTTTGTATATCTTCAGGGCATTCTTGCCAAGTTAATCTTTTCTCTCCAGCCAATAATTGTCTTGCAAGCTCGTAGCACATTCGGTCAAAATTATCTGATCTTGGAACATTGTCTCTTTTTGAACCTATCCTGCCATGGTTGCCCCATTCCGGAACTACTTTAACTTTCTTGTAATTGGCTAACGCAAACCGTACTACATCTACGCATAATCTTGAAACATTTACATATTGCTCAAATAAGGTTGCGTCGATTTCAAAAGCTTGGCTAGGAAAGTTAAATAACCCTTCCACCATATCTCCGCCGAACATGATTACTGCTTCATCTACTGGGTGGTCTGCTCTTTGTATTTCTGTAATTCGTACTGCTTTTTCTGCGAACGCCATAACTCGTTTTACCATAATATCTGAGTTGTATGAAGTTGTTTTTTTTGCTCCTTGCCAGTCGGTTAAGTGCCATAGTGCTACTTCTTGTTTCTTTTTCAAGCTACTAATTTTAGGTTCGGGTATTGGCGATATTGGACCAGCAGCCATAGTTGCGTCGTATGCCGCTTGATGGGTTGCTTCTACTAAATCGTTAACTTTTTGTTTTGTTTGTATTAGTTTTTTTTGAATTCGCATTAACGCCCTGCGTAACTCCAATACATCTGAAGACTCAATTCCTTCAGGCACTTCGTCCAACTTGTCTTTAAGACTCATTATTTAACACGATTTCTCTGCCATGTATTGTGTAACCCAGTTTGTCTTGCCAAGAATCATCATGAGTTGGGTTTGCTAGGCATCTTACCGATTTGTAAGTGTCCAACATAATAGCTACTTTCCAAGCTGGTATATCTTCTAATCCCAATATTGCTCCCCACATTCGCCCAGTTAAAGTGAAGTTTTTTTCTGCGTCGCCAAATATAGACTGACGCTCTTCTAATATGCCGTCTATTTTGCGACTAGGCATCTGCATTTTCCTTGTCTATGGTGATTTAATGAAGGTTCTCCAATTCGGTATCCTTCTTGCCTTAACGCGGTGATAATAGTTGTTGTTGCGTAATTGTTTGCCAATGCTTTATTTATGGCTTCTTGATCTTCGTTTGTAAGCTTGTTATACATTTTTACCCAAGGGCATTGGTAAGTACTTTCAAATCTGTATTTTTCTATACTCTCGGCTAAACTCATATTGCCTCCTTGGGGATAATCGTAGCAATAAACCTGTTGATAACCTAGTAGAGACACGCGCCAATAATAAGACCCCCACTATTGCTAATGAGGGTCTGCCTTGCGTTAGGTTAATTATTTTTCTGTTTTTTTAGATTTTGCAGCTAACTTTTTAATCTCTGCCATAGACTTGTCGGCAATAATGCCAAAGTCTGTTTCGCTTGGATCGATCCACTTGGCAACCGGGGCTAATAAAGCTCCGCCTAATACTGCTAATTCAGGTCTGATATCTGCTACTAAAGCTAATGCCAATACAAACGCCGAAGCTAATACTGCTCGCAAATAACTCTTTAACATTTTCTTTTTGGTTTCGTCAATTTTAATCTTCATATTTCTCCTTATGGTCGCGCTACGCCCAAAACTAGGGAGTAAGCTCTTTTCTTAGCATACACGCCTCCGCCGTTGGCTTGCGAGCCTTTGTCTGAGGTATTGCCCTCAATGGTTTTTAATGTTTTTATTCTTTTCATGTTCTTGGCAATTATACCCACATGATCGGGTTCTGCGTCTTTATCGAACTGAAAAAAAACAATATCGCCTTCTTGGGCGTCTCCGATTGGCACTAATTTATTGTGTTTTGCGAACCATTTTAATCCTGCGTCGCATGAGGAAAATCCTTTTTTTGTTTGCGCTGCTATTTTTTGAGTCTCTCCTGTTTGAGCGAAACACCAAGATACAAACATGGCACACCAAGGTTGCCGATCTGCGCCATACCATTTTCCATACATATTGCTATTGTCGCCTGTTTCTGAATAACCTATTTGTGAATTGGCTATGTTGGCTACACTCATTTTCTTAAAGCCTCTTTTACTAAATCTGTTAATAATTCTACTTTTTGTTCTAGTGCATTAACGGTGTCTTTGAGGCTAGAGCCTCCATTCGGGCGAAGTTCTGATAAATAATGTTTTACTAAATGTCTGACCACAATTGCAAGTGTGCCAACTAAAGTGCATACGCTGACCGCTAAGCCAGCCCATTCGTTTGTAGTCATTGTAATCCTTACACCCAAGTAATAATTCTTATATTACCATTATTATCTAACGCTTTGAGTTGGTTTGATGTGGTATTTAACCAAATATCACCTTTGCGAGCATTAACTGGGTCGGTAGTTACACTAGGAGCTGTGAATCTTACGGCTGTTTCTAGTTTGCGCACTCGGCTTTCTATATCTGATTGGATAGTTCTCAGATCAGGTGGTTGATTTATGTATGCCATGTTGCCTTAGTTGGTTGTAGTAGTTAAGGTTAAGGTTACTCTTTCAGGACCATTTTCACCTGGTTGGACATTTAGTCCTACTAATCTATAAATAGCGTCTAATGTAGTTGGAAAACGATTATCTGTAATTACAACACGCACATCGTCTCCTACGCTATAAGTTCCAAGCTCTGGAGATTGGTAAGCTGGTACTGCCATGCGTATTGTTGTCGGTGGATAAGCTACTGCGTTAACTTGTCCAAGTGTTAATTCTGCCAATAAAGTTGCGTTTGTAATATCTGAATAATTGGCTTGTTCTTCTAATAATGGGAAGCCCTCCGCCAGTATTGCAGCGTTTGTTTGTGTAGTTAAAAGCTTGCCTTCGTTTGAACCTGCGCCTAATCCATATATGGTGTTAGCTGCTACTGATCCGTCTTCAGGGTAAATATACTCCACGATATTGCTAGCTGGGAGCGCGAACACTGGTGCGGTTATGCTGGTCTGCGAATAGACCGTTCCTATTCGTGGATAGCCTAATTTTAAGGTTTTGGAAGGCACTCCTGATATGTAAGAAACATCTATTAAAAAATCGAATCCATCTTCCGCCCTAGATAGGTCTTGTAAAGCTGCGTAAACTTGTTTATATTCATATCCGTAGAAAGTTCTTGAGACCAAAATGCCGGAAGTTTCTGTACCTACTATTACCCCAATATCTCCACTAGCTGCCGACTGAGCCGTATTTACTAAGCTCTGCGCGATAGTCAGTTGGTCTACATTTGTGAATACGGTATCTGTCGTTATTCTTCGTCGCTCAAAATATGATTCAAACTCTCTTGCCGTTAGCGTTAATTGTTGCGTGGCTGAATTGTATTCTCGCCCCCATATAACTCCCCCCCAAATCAAGCTACCGTTACGATCTACATATATTGCGGTTCGCGCTGGGATCGTAGCGTCAGGAACATTTAGCCCTGCGGAATTAACTCCTGATAAAAGTAAATGCCCAGTCAAAGTGCCAGCTTGGTTTAACTGTTGATTAAAAGATACTCCTGTTAAGGGTAGTTCTCCTAATAAATCATTAGTCAATAAGTCTGCGAATAGGTAGCGGTAAATAGTAGCCATTATGTAATTCTACCCCAACGAATTTGGTTCCACGCTCTTTCGTGGTAATAGTAGATAACAACCTTTACTACGGTTTCCCAAAAGGCTATAAGCGTAGCCAAGCTACCCTTGCCTGTAATTACATAAACTACTGCCCATGAACTTAGAGTTCCAAATATTCTGTAACTTAAAGACTTGGTAAAAGACCGCGCCTTCGTTACCTTCATATTCCTAGTTCTTTCCGTTTCTGCGTTGCCGATATTGCGTGTATTTCTGCTCCTAAATCTATCTGCTCTATTTTGTATCCAACATCTCTGCCGTAAACAATATTTGTTATATTTGGCATTTTCATAACAATAAATGGTCGTTGGGCGGTTGGTATCCGATCGGCAACTTCTTTAAAAGACAAAGGGTCTTTTTCGCTAGTGCCTTGAGTGTCTCTAACGCCGACAACAACTTGTTCTGTTCGCTCATGTGCCTTCTCCTTTAGCGCTTCGTGTCCTTCGTGCCAAGGTTGATAACGCCCAAGCATTAGAGTAGTAGGAGCTTTCCAGTCGAGCAAATCAAATTGCTTAATAATAAGATTTACTTCTTGATCTACCGTTAGCCCTGTTTTGATTTCTAAATCATAATCAGTTGGGTCTTGCCACATCCTGTTTGTGTCCTCAAAACGCCCTTCTTGGATTCTATTGACCCAAATCAAGCTATCAGGTTTGCCAAAAGCTTCTCTTGTTTCTTTTGTTGGGCATATAAAATCCACTATAACTATTTCGTTATCTAATAATCTTGCCAATTCGCCTAATCGCCTTGCATTTTCAATACGGTCTTTTAACTCAAAACCTAAATCTTTATTTAGCCCTGCTCTAACTTTGTCTGCGTTTATGTGTATAGCGTTTATACGGTCTGCTAACGCTTCGGCTAATACTGTTTTACCAGCCCCAGCCTGACCCATTATTTGTATTATCATTTTGCCTCCCAGCCTATGTTTGAGTATTTGTTAATTACATATTCCGATAATATCTCTCTAGGGTCTTTACTAATCTTTTTTAACTGCGGTCTAATTTCGTGCATGTTTGCAGGAAGTCCTATGGCTTCATCATCATCTGCCTCTAATTTTAAGATATTGTTAAAATCATGTTTGTAATTAGGCAATTCTAAAAAGTCATATATTTGGTTCATAGTTTTATCAGGCTCGTTAATTATTTCACTGTAATTAACTATACAAAATATATCTTCATTTTCGGGCTTTAACAATTCGTTATATGTTAATAATCCTTTATCCATTGGACCATTAGGGCGCATAATATAATCACACCTATTATCATTATGAGTAAGATAATCTTTATACCACCAATTATCCATTTGCATATCTAAATCAAGTTTTGACCTTTCGCCTAAAATTGAAATCCAAGAGGCAAGTATTTCTATAATTGGTCTATTAGTAAAAACTATTTTGGGTTTTGGGTTAATATATTTTTTTAATAAATGTAGGTTTGCTTGTGTTCCCCAAGATTTTTCCCTGTCTATTACAATAGGTTTTTCTATATGTTGGTAAAAATTATCTATTATTTTTAGTGTGTTATTTATCCCCGTTTTGTCTTTCATTCTAATTACATTTTCTGTATGGGCAATAGAATTATCATATTGGTAATAAAAATCTACAATAGGACTTAA
>Ga0181348_1000862_pt1 | contig 13245 bp, 10 predicted proteins | sample Su13VDMM110DN_FD_130092 | JGI IMG/M metagenome (GOLD analysis project Ga0181348, IMG submission 130092) | Freshwater viral communities from Lake Michigan, USA - Su13.VD.MM110.D.N | ecosystem: Environmental > Aquatic > Freshwater > Lake | place: USA: Michigan | collected 2013-07-16
GCGCATCGAAGAAGAAGAGAATAGAGCTGGTAAAAAAGACACCGACATACCAATGTTGGCTTTTATGTATTTAGCTAATGTGCAATTCGATGAAATATCCAATTTGTACAGACAGTATGTGAATTCAAAAGCATCATATCAAAGCGGTATTTTAAATGAAACCCTTCAAGATTTGAGGACTTCTATTCAAGCTAAAAAGCTTTTAAAGCCATCTCAAGAAAAAACAGAACTTATAATATCTAAAGTGAATCAATTAACTGCATTGATTCATAGAAACTACAAATCGAAAGACGAACAAGAAGATGTCGATATTGATAATGCGGATCAAGACGACAAAGTTTATGAAGATGACAAAATCGCAGTTTTCATAGCAGACAGCAAGAAAAAATGCATATTATACGGTGATCAAAATCTATGCATATCTGTGCGTCCCGGAGCAGGATTGAATTATTACTGGAGATACAGAATGGGAAGAATGCGCGATGACAAGCAAGGAATGACCACATATTTCGTATTCTGGAAAGATAAATCGAATAAAATATTAGTAGACGCTCTTGGAAATGAAGACGGAACATCCGGTGAATATTCTTGGAATCCGATCAGCACAAATACGGATTCAGATATAGCACAAGACGCATTAATTAGAAAATTTCCAGAATTACAACCAGCATTCGATTCAGGAGTTTTTAAATTTATACCATATGGGCAAAATGAAGCTCGATTTGCGGACATTGATGAAAATATAAAATCCATATTGGATAATAGATTAAAATCACTTGAAGATTATGACATGTTTATTGAAAGTGGTAAAGATGTAACTGAATCAGAATGGGAAAGTCTGAATCCTAGATTAGCATCTATTTTGTTTAAAAAATATGTGGGGATGTATCCATCCAATATTCCCATGAAAATTTTCGATAAATTTATTACAAAAGGAACTGATATTAAATGGTTTGAAGAAAAAATAGCCCCTCGAAATACAAGTCTCGCATTGCAATATTATCTACATAGAAATGGTAGTCTTAAAATAAATGAAAATTTCAAAAAAGAAATATTAGATGTTCTTAAAACAGAAATAGAAAAAGCAGAAAAATTTAAAAATCTATTTATTATAACGGATAATAAAATAGATTATGGTGAAGTCAATGTGCCTGACGAGTTGCATGTGTTACCAGATTTTAGTAATATAACTATAACTGGAAATTTCAGTTGTTTCGACACCAAAATAACCTCTTTAAAAGGCTCTCCTAAAGTGGTTGGTGGAAATTTTAATTGTTTCGACACCAAAATAACCTCTTTAAAAGGCGCTCCTAAAGTGGTTGGTGGAAATTTTAATTGCAGCGTCACCAAAATAACATCTCTAGAAGGCGCTCCTAAAGTGGTTGGTGGAAATTTTAATTGTTGCGACAGCAAAATAACCTCTCTAGAAGGCGCTCCTGAAAAGGTCGGTAAGAATTTTAGTTGCATCAACACCAAAATAACCTCTTTAAAAGGCTCTCCTAAAGAGGTTGGTGGAGATTTTAATTGCAGCGGCACCAAAATAACATCTCTAGAAGGCGCTCCTAAAGTGGTTGGTGGAAATTTTACTTGCAGCAACACCGAAATAACCTCTCTAGAAGGCGCTCCTAAAGTAGTAGGTGGAAATTTTACTTGCAGTGGCACCAATATAACCTCTCTAGAAGGCGCTCCTAAAGTGGTCGGTGAGAATTTTACTTGTAACTACACCGAACTAACCTCTCTAAAAGGCGCTCCTAAATTGGTTGGTTTTCATTTTAGTTGCACCGGCACCAAAATAACCTCTCTAGAAGGCGCTCCTAAAGAGATTGGTGGGTATTTTTATTCTGATATTGAAAGAAAAGGAATAATCCAAGGCTCAAAAAAGGTCCGTGATAGAGCGCAACATATCGCACTGCAATATTTAAATAAAATTAGAAATGCAGTGTCATCAAAAGAGCAAAATGCATCGATCTCTGAAAATTATAAATCCAGTGAATACTCAACCTTCAATTCATTGCTTGAATCATTTCAACTATTAAATGATGCTGTCGATGTGTCCAAGTTGGAACAAGTAACAATATCCAAAATATCGAGAGATATGGCAAATTTGGAAAGAAGATATTTTCCGTCTCATCTTTCTCAAGATTTTGATGATATTGAAAGTGATGCCGCTTCTGCTGGATTCACAGGATATGGAATTTTCGATGATGACAAAGTAAAAGGATACATATACGGATATTCTATAAGTGAAGACGAATACGAAGATCTGGAATACATAGATTTCAGCAAAGTTGATTTTTACAATGATGCATTGAAAACTAAACTACTGGCAAACGATGATTATTCAGAAACATTCAAGCGAATTTTCACTCCAAGAAACACGCTGTATGTGTCTAATTTGGTTGTTGACTCAACTCACAGAAGACACACATATAAATTGATAAATGAGATGTTGAATGAATTGAGACAAAATGGATATAAATACATCGCATTTGATGCATTGTCAGACACCGTGAATTTATTCATGGATAAATCCGGTAATATAAAAGCAGATAGATTGAAAAAGTCTGGATTAACTCCATTGTTGTCCTTTACTACCAGTTATTCTAGAATGTCCCTGTTTTCGATATAAATACTTTTAAGTATGGAAGAAATTCGACAAAGCCCGTTAAACCAAGCAGCGAAGGACAAGTTTTTACTTGTTTTTGATGTTCCTCCTATTTTAAAGGAGTTTTCTTCCAGATCGGTGCGTAATAATAAAACAATCATACCAGATACAGTGCAGTTTACGATATGGGGAACTGCGGTTCCTGATATAACTGTTCCCGGAACAGAAGTTCGCTATGCTGGATCTACATTATATGTGTCATCCCACAACAAAGCGAGTTACCCGCCAGTGGAAGTTAATTTTGCTGTGGACAGCATGTATAATAACTATTGGACAATATATCAATGGTTGAACTTGCTGCACGATGAAAAGACAGGGGAATACAACGCTAGAAAAGAATTTGTTGACGCTAATTTCAACGATTACCAGACAGATCTGACAATTTATGGATTGGATGAATACGGTAAAAAGCGTGTAAAATTTACTTATAAAAAGGCATTTCCCACAACTCTAAAGGGACTCAACTACGATTATCAACCATCTGGAGATATGCGACTGGTTTCGGGATTTGTGTTTATCTACAGTCAAATGCATATTGAGCTTTTGAATTCATGATATAAGAATTTAAAAAATGCCAAATTTAAATTTTCTTGCTGATAAAGATTAAATAGATTTATGGCAAGAAGAACTCTAAATAGCCCCGGTGTAGAAATTTTCGAGAGAGATTTGTCTCTTAGAATTCCTCAGAATATCGGAACCAACGTTTTTGTAACCGGATTCACGAATCAAGGACCAACAGATGAAGTTTTAAAAGTAACAACTCGCGATGAATTGGAACAAATCTACGGTGTTCCAACAAACAGTTCAGAGCGTTATTTCTACTACACAGTCAGAGAACTTTTAAATTCTCCAGCAAACATTTACACTTTCAGACTTCCATATGGTGAAAATACCGGTGATGGATTCGGAAGTCAATACTCTGCATTGGTTTATCCAGTTAGAAACTACACAAATGCTGCACTTTCAACAAATCTCGATGTCGCTTCCGGTTCTTACTTCTTAGGTGAACCTGTTCACTTCAATTTAAATGAAACTCAATACAGACAAGCTCTTGAAGGAAGTCTGTTTGACTGGTCTACCACAAGCTCTGATATATCAGGACTATCCGCATTAAATGCACTCGGTGGTGCTGGTGTTATTGTTCTAAACAAAGCACAAACCACAATCAATGGACAGTTTGAAGGTTACTATTTAGGTATTGCAGACAATACCAATATCAACCCTGCTACAAACTATGATGCCATCTTGAGTTTAAAAACTATATCAACAAGCGCTAATATAATTACAGGAACCAATTATACAAATGTTCCAAAAGGCACTCTTCAATTCAAGCTATCATCAACTTCATCAGACGGTGCTAACAGCATCTCGGAAATCATGGAGAACCTCACCGATTACAACATCGATGACGCTCAAGATGATGACCTGTTGAATGTTGGTGTGTTCAAGATTCGTAAGAGCCTTTATGCTAATGAGTCCTTCAAACTTGATTTCGTTCTCGATGATGCAATCGTAGGATCTATTGATACATTCAGAACCCAACTCAACCCAAGAGGTGGTCCAGCAGTTCCATTCTTCTTGGAATCTGTTGACAATAACAGCAGAAACATTGAAATCTTGGTTAACCCATACATTTCAAATAAGTATCGTGAAAGCAGCCTGAACTCATCAGGTATTCCACAGAAGAAGATCAGAGTTCTCACCAATGGAATAATCAGCAACTACAGTAATATCTCATCGAGTGTTGGAATTCCGCTGAGCAGCTTGCAATCTCTATCAGGTGTTATTGGATATGCTGATAACCTGTATCCACTTGGCGCATTCAGCGACACTGTTATCCAGCAAAAGATTGTTGGTAACATCCCAACCAAGATAAATCGCGCTCTTGAAACAATCAAGAACGACGAAGTATACGACATCGATGTTGTTGTCGAAGGTGGTCTTGGTACGATCTTCGCAATGGCATGTGCCGCAGGTACAGCATACTACGATGATACATTGTACTCCAGCACATTAAACAGTAAGCTATCAAGCCTGAGAACATCAAACGATATCTTTAACATATCTGCTGCGACCGATATCAGAGGCAACTACAGTGCGATATTCAATCAATTTGAAAACTTCTGTAACTTACCAAGTAACACTGGTGGTCGCGGAGATTGCATGTTCATTGCTGACATCCTTCGCCACATCGTGGTGACTGGTAGAAACACAAAGATTCTTTCTGACAAAACCAAAAACTTCCAACAAGATGTTTACTGGCCAATCAGACACCAATTTGAACTTGAAAACACTTCATATGCAGCTGTGTATGGAAACTGGGTACAAGTTTATGAAGAATTCTCAGGTGAGAAGATCTGGGTTCCATTCTCTGGATACGCAGCAGCTACTTACGCAAGAACAGATGCCAATGACTTCCCTTGGATCGCTCCAGCAGGATTCAACCGTGGACTACTAACAACATCAGCTCTTGATATTGCAGTCAATCCTAATCAGAAGCAACGCGATGAGTTCTACAAAACCAATATCAATCCAGTATCATTCAGCGCAAGCGATGGTATGGTTATCATTGGTCAGAAGACACTCAGCCGTAAACCAAGTGCATTCGACAGAATCAATGTTCGTAGATTGTTCTTGGCATTGGAAAGACCAACCAAGAAGGTATCCAAATACTTCTTGTTCGAACCGAACACAGAGTTTACAAGAACCAGATACATCAACACTCTAACTCCGCTGTTTGAATTTGCTAAACAAAATGAAGGTTTATACGATTACCTTATCGTAGTAGATGAAAGAAACAACACTCCTGAAGTTATCGATAACAACGAACTCAGAGCGGATATCTTCATCAAACCAGTGAGAGCAGCAGAATTCATCCTTGTTCAGTTCACAGCAACGCGCACAGACGCTTCCTTTCAAGAACTTATCTAAAAATTAAAACCGGGGTAGTAAATGCTACCCCGGTTTAACTAAATAAATATATGCCAGCAAATATTCAAACTTTCTTCACCCAAGCTGCTCAAAAGCAATTCGCTAGAGATTTCTTGTTCAGAGTTAAACAAATTTCGTTTCCCGGTTTAAATTTAAATGGAGAGACTGATCTCGTTTATGCTAGAACTGGTAGCTTGCCAACCCGCACCATTGAAAACAAAACCGTCAATTACGCTGGTCAAGTTTTCAACTTAGGAGGTCGCGCAACATATGGCAGTGCTGAAGGATACAGCATTGAATTCTATTGCGATCAAGCTCTTGATCTCAGAACAAAGTTAGAGAAAGCTTCCCGTGTAGCATTCAACAACGAAGATACCACTGCAAATATGTGTATGCCGGGTCCAGAAAGCACAATCACATTGGATTTGCTTGCGATTCCTTGCACCAGAGATATCAACGCAACCAGTGGTAATCCACTGGAAGTCATCAAGACGATCAAATTGATCGGTGTTGGTATCAGAGATATTGGAAACATTGATTATGCAATTGCAGATGGTAGTGGTGAGATCAAGACATTTACGTCAACATTCTCATATCACTTCTACGAAGACTTTTCTAAGTGATATAATCGAATAGCTCATTAAATATTTGATATGGGCATTCAGATTAACGATTTCTTAAACGCATTCAGCAAGGAGGCTAAGTTTTGTCTTAGCCTCCCTGTTTTTTGGTCGGTGAGCATAGATGGCGTCAGCACAGGCTCTATAAACTCTGTATTGCAATCTGCTCAGGAAAAATGGAGAGCAACTACAAGTCCTGAAGAGATGACTAGAAACGGCAATATATTAGTTGCGCAAGATGTCGGATTACCTGATGAACAAGCTGTATTTGGGATTGCTAGTATGAATACTGCTGGCGGATTTCTACCATCTTATGTCATGAATAACCGAAATGATTTCTTGAGTAGACAATTATCAGTTAACATACTGGAAACTAATGAAGATCTCGAACAAAATTATTTCAGACCTTGGATGATCGCAGTTGGAATCAAGGGACTAGTTGAAAATGGTCCGAATTTAAAAGGAACGATGGTTATAAAGCAATATGATAACCAAGGAAACTTAAGAAAGGGCTTTAAATTTAATAAAGTTTTTCCAAAAAGTGTGGAAGGGTATACTCTCAATTATCAAAATACAGATTTTAAAGTTAAATCTGTGACATTTGCTTGTCAAAATTACGAAAAATTGTAATTATGTAAATGAGATTATCATTTGAAAAAATTAAAGAAATTTCGGAATGGCTAGATACCAATCAAGAAATCAAATTCTGTCATTTCCTCAATAGTTTTGACGGTGAAAATGTTTATCAAAAATTTAAAAACATTTTAATAAAATGGGAATATCATGTAAATGATTTTTTGACATTTACAATTGACGGATCTCAAATCAAAATACCAATGTATTACATACTTCAGGAATTAACTGATGATATTGAGACTCCAAAAGTATTTGTAAATAATATATTTTCATTTGAACTGCAAGTTCCTAAAACATTTCAAATGGGCGTTGATCATATTCCTATATACGATTTAATATCTTCGATCAGTATTGAAGATGTTCATCTAGATTTTAAAAATCTTGATAGGGAAAATAAACAAGCGATTATTGATAAATTGCCAGCCAATTTATTTTCTAAAGTTTTAGAAGGATTGATCAATGATAGTTCTAAAATATTCAAATTGAACAATGAATCTTTATCAAAATTCAAAATCAATTTTTATACCAATGATCCAATGTTATTTTTAAAAAACTTATTTTCTAATTATAGCAAGGAATATTTTCAAGATATCATATTTTACCTATCTAAACGGATGAGTTGTGATGCCATTTTGTATTCCGATATCAAAGATATTGATTTTTATGTTAAAAAGTATAATGAGGAGACTGAACAGCAAAAAAATACAATGCCATCACTTGATTTTTGATTTAAATTTGTAAATACCTCATATGGAAGATAATATCAAAAATTTCTTAGATAAGGTTGATCAGTTAAAGTCAGATAATCTAAGGGTCAATGCAATCTCAAAAAACTCTGAAATAGATTGCGAATCCCTCACTTTCAAGCAACAAAAAGATATAATCTCAACTATAACTGAAGGTATAACTGGTCCTTTGAAATTTCAAAAAAATTTAAATGACATCATTGTAGAGAATACCAAAGATAAGGAACTTAAAGTTGTAGATAAACTTCTTATTATATTACAACTTCGTAAAGATAGTGTAGGAACTGTTGTTAAGTTAAAAAATAACAAATATGATGTTTTAAATGATATTATCGAGAAGGCAAAAAAACTGTCTCCGAAACTCTCCAAATCTATTAAAGGTGCAATTTCAATCGAGCTTGAAGTTCCTACATTAATTTCAGAAAGCCAAGTTATAAACAGCTGCATTGATAGTGTTAAAAAAGATTCTGAAAAAGAAGTTGGAAAGAGTCTCAGTGACATATACACATTTGAAATTGTAAAATACATTAAAACAGTATCTATAAAAGATGATGTTTTAAATTTCCAAGACTTATCGGTTAGAGATCGTGTTAAAATTGTAAACAACCTACCATTATCTGTTAATAAACAGATTGTGGACTTTATTCAAGATATAAAACAAGCAGAACTTGATGCATTGTCGTTCGATACAGAAAGTGGAGAAAGTACATTAGAAATTGATGTTTCTTTCTTTGATTCTTGATTAAATAATTTATGTGGATAGTTTAGTTGATATTATACCAGCTCTGAAAAGGGTTCTTGACAATCTTGAAAAAATACAAGATGAAAAAGGTGTGCCGAAAAGTAAAGAGATTGTTAATAAAAATATAACTAATTCTTCTTTAAATAAAGAAAATACTGCCGACTTATCTGGACAAGAAATTAAAAAGTTAAGATCGGTATTTACAATATTCAGCGAAGTTTTCTTTGAATATCAAAAGAAATTTGCGGTTGACACTAAACCAAAAACTCTGATATCAACAGTTGCTAAACCAATTGAAAAACAAAAGGAAATAGCATCTTCACAAAAATCTACAGATGGCGGCCTTGGGTTTTTAATGTCTTTATTAATACCACTTGGTGGTTTGATAGCATCTGCTATATCCTTAATCAGTGGATTTTTCACAACAGGATTAATGGGAGATGTTCAAAAAGTTCTTGGAAAAATTGAACTTGGAACTTTTTTAAAGAAAATTGGTAAGAGCTTTGTTAAGATCAGTTTAAAACTCCTTAAACGACTGCCATATATTGGTGGGATAATCAGTTTATTTGACGCATATAAAGCATTTCAAGAAGGAAAGCTGGCAAAGGGATTTCTAGAATTAATCCGTGGATTAGTAAATTTCATTCCCGGTGTTGGGTTTATATTATCAATCGGTGTTGATATTCTAATTGGATTCTTAGAGGCAAAAGGCTCATTTAACGAGGGCGGTTCTCTCAGCAATGGAAATGCTATGACCACTATTCAAGGATGGATGGGAGCGGCTGGTAAATTCATCAAAGACAATGCTTTAAATATTCCTATTATAGCAACATTTACCAGATTTGGTATGGCATGGGATGCATTCAGTGCTGGAAATTGGGGAGAAGGTTTTAAACAAATATTCTATGGTATAATCTCTATCGCAGGTGGTGGAGAATATATTGTGAATGGTGTAGAATGGCTAGTATCAGTTTTCCAAGGTGCTAGAGAGACACCAGCGCAGCAATTGACCGGTAATGTGATTGAAACCATTAAAGGCTGGGTAGCATCTGCTGGCAAGTTCATATCTGATAATGCATTATATCTTCCTATTATAGGGGGTATACAGCGCTTCGGTATGGCGTGGGATAGCTTTTCAAACGGTGACTTGGGCGAAGGGTTTAAACAATTAGCTTTAGGTATTATAACATTCATCGGAGGTGGTCCAATCGTAGCAGGATTTGAGTTTTTACATGGTTGGCTTTTTGGAGAAAAAGAAGAAGATAAAAACACATTCAATTCAAAGACTGGAGTAATGTCTCGTTTAAAAAATTGGATCAAATCAAAATTAGAAAATCTACCAATGTTTTTAAGAAAACCTTTGGAGTGGCTTGGAATATTGGAAGAAACTGATGATAATAAAGTGGCCAACGAAATGTCAAACGCTGGTAAAGGTGGTGAAAATTCAATTGAAGAGAAGAGTGGTGGATTTTTTAGCTCTATTGCAGATTCTATTGGAAATACATTAAACAGTGTTGGCGATATGGCTAGTGATATATGGGGCGGTCTTACAAATATAGCAAAAAATGCATTTGATAAGGTATCAACAACATTTAATAATTTGTATGATGGGTTAGTTTCATTTTTAAGCACAGCATTTGATGCAGCCACATCATTTGCTGCTGGATTGCTTGTAAAAATAAAAAATGCATCGACATCTAATACTTTAAAAACAGCCGCACAAACACTTCGTGGAGTTTATGAACAGGTTCTTGGAGAAGAACCCAGTAATAATGCATCCAATTCTAAAAATGGAGGAAGTGAGACTTTAGAAATTATAAAACAAGTTTCATTAACCCAAGCAAAATTATTAACCATGTTGGTTAATAATAGCGCAGCATCTTTAGCAGAGCTTAAACGCATGAATGGTTCTAGATCAGCATCATCTTCGCCAATTGTGATACCAATGCCAGAAAGTAGTGGGACATCTCAAAATGAATCTATGCAATTTGGAAATAATAGAGCGGGATATGCAAATAGCGTATACACACTTTGATATTAAATAACTGTGTGGCTAAAATTAATATAGTAAAAGATTACGACTGGACTGCGATCCCTAGAGGTGCATCTTTGCGATCTGAAGCACCTAAAGTATTAGTGCGTTCGTATAAAGTTAAATCTAATTTACTTTTAAATAGGCTGAAGAGTTATATTCAAGTTGGATCATCGCAAGATTCTAAACAATTCTACGAAAGTTTATATTCAGATGCCACTGAACCAGAGGATGATTTCTATTTTCCATATTTTGAGAATGCGGCTAGAAGTATATCAAATTCATGGGGAGATACATTCCAAAATGGATATGGAGGAGCCAGTGTGGGCGCTGGTATTGATGCAATTGCTAGAAAATACATTGGTACTCTAGCAGAACTTAAAACACTAGCCCCAAATGAAGATGCATTTAACGAAGCATCTGCCATCGTATCTAGTGAAAATACTAAAGTTCCTGACAAAATAAAAGGTGTCATGTCCGCGCTAAGCAAAGGATCATCGCCGGGGTCATATATTGAATCTCCAAAATTTTATGATTATTTATCGGCTCAAGAAGGCGCACTTAGAGTCACATTTACATTATCAAACACTATAAATTCCGATTTTGATAAAAACTATAAACTGGTTAAGAAATTAATTGAAATTAATAAACCCAAACGAAACGACGCAATTTCAGTAGATCCTCCAAGAATTTACAGAGTGAAGCTTTATGGATATAGATATATGCCATGGGCATATGTAAATAGTTTAGATATAGAAATGTTGGGAACCAAACGCATGATAAATGGTAATATCATACCAGAAGCTTACAATATAAGCATAGGATTCCAGCCACTCACAATTGAAGTATCAAACTTCTTAGATCAAGCATAATATGATAGACATCGGAGAATATAGAAATCAGATAACATCTTTAAGCGCTCTCGACATCACAGATTACGAGAGAATCTTTAAGGTGTTTAAATTGTCATTGGATGACAAGGAATTTTATACATACAATACTCTCAAAAAAATTGAATTTCCAGAACTGGACAGTGCATATATTGAGTACTATGATGTGCTATCAAGAACTGCATTAACAACAGTTTCATATAGAATTTACGAAGATATTAAAAGTTGGTGGATATTATATCTATTGAACAAGGATAAATTCAACGGTGCGCCATTTTATGTGGAAGGTGGAACCCAACTAGCATATATCAAACCATCAATTCGAGGTTTGCTATACCTAGACATAACAAATGCTACAGTATTCGGTGGAAGACATTTCTAATGGCACAAGTATATAAAATAAACGATATCGAGTATGAATGTGAATTCAAATTGACCAATGCAGACGGTCAAGAAATCGAATTCACAAAATCTGCTATTCGTGGTATGACTATCATTTCAAATATATTCGATCCTTTTGAGAGAGGGACTGTCTCAATAGCGAACCCATACGATTTCATTGAAAATGAATACTTATTGCGCGGAGACGGTCGTGATGAATTCAAGATTATGTTCCGAGTCAAAGATCAACCGGAAAATAAAAAGTACGAGAATACATTTATCATAACAGATGATCAGAATGCTGGTAATATAGAAACAAGAGCTGAGAATATAAAAACTTATAATCTGGTTGATAAAAAACTTTTACCATTCTTAGAAGAAATACCGTATGGAAAAATTTTCACTGGTAAAATTGGAGATATCTTGAAAAATATATTTAAAGATCTCTTGGGGGATGATGCTGTCAATGAAGAAGAGTGGGAGTCTGGAGATTTTGATATTGTATATTTCCCGAATGTAAGCTGGAGATATATTGACTTTATAAATGAAATGCTGCATTATTTTTATGCCAAGGATGGTGACATTCATGTCAAAGCATTTTTGAATTATAATCATGAAATTGAAAAGTTTGAATTTCCTTTGATATCCAACATTTTCAAAGATAATAAGAAGAATGTAATGGATGCATTTTCAATAGGTGATCTAACAAACAAATTCGAAACTGAAAATGAAAACAATCCACCGCCAGATGCGGAAACAGGAGAATATACGGGAGGTAATAGGAATTTATCTTATTCAACCCCTGCGCATGATATCACCAATAATTTTTTCATAAATAGATTGGTTCATGGATACGATCATGTTCTAGGAGAGATGCTTATCAAAAAGATAGATATCAAGGACATCAAAGACAAGTGGGCTAAAAAGTTTGTGGATGTCTTCTCATCAATCGGTGGAAAGCCCAAACCATTCATTGTTCTCAACAAGACCGCTCCTAAAAAGTTCAAGCATTTTAGACTACCTTATCCTCTTGAAAATAACATAGGGATTGTAGAATCAGAGATGAACATGAGTTTAATTTTTTATAATCTCCAATCATATTTCAGTAATATAGGAGATTCATTCAGACAGGCTGGAAAATTTGTAGACATATACAAGCCCAAAAAACAAAAACTAAAGAGTGATGAAAAATTGCTAGGACGATGGTTTGTAACGGAAGTTCGTCATGTATTCTTCGGTGATCTGTACAGAAATGAGTTTTTCTGTACAAAGACTTATGTTGGAACAACTAGTAAAATTGATAATGAAGTAGATTGATATGAAATTCACACAAAAACAAATAGACGAAGGTGTAAAGGATCTTGTCATGGCATTGCTTGCAACTGCTGCGTCAGGTGTCGGATTAAAATACTCTTATGATCAGTTTAATGCGAGTAGAGAACCAATCGAGGTTAAAGTGCAAGCAGTTAAACAAGCTAAGGAAATATCAGATGATCCTCAGTTTGATAAAACAATGGATGCTTTGTTGAAAAAGTATAAAAGTGCGGAACCTGAGAAGAAACCCGAGAAAGCTATCTTAGTTAAGCCAAACAAGCGATACGA
>Ga0181348_1000866_pt1 | contig 13227 bp, 17 predicted proteins | sample Su13VDMM110DN_FD_130092 | JGI IMG/M metagenome (GOLD analysis project Ga0181348, IMG submission 130092) | Freshwater viral communities from Lake Michigan, USA - Su13.VD.MM110.D.N | ecosystem: Environmental > Aquatic > Freshwater > Lake | place: USA: Michigan | collected 2013-07-16
ACGGGGGCAGGAAGGTTTTCGTGCGTAAAAAAACTTGTGTCGTGGCTTGGGTTTGCGGGACTATTTTTTTTTGTTACATAACTATTGGCATTTGGGCGTTTGTTTTTGACCACTTTCTGTGGTTGCTCTTGCGCTGCTGCTATTGCTTCGTGTCTGCCTTTGCGTAGTTGGTTGCCTAGTGTTGCGCCGCGCGACGCGTTACATGGCTTACAGCTAGGCACCAAATTACTTAGGTCATTCGAGCCACCTAGTACGTACGGCACTACATGATCGGCCTCGGTTGCCATTCTCCCGCAACCCCAATTACATAGCGGGTTATTGGCTAGTAGTTCGCGCCGCGCTGCTGCATACGCTTTATCTTGTGTGGTGTGTTGGCGTGGCATTGCTACCGCCCTTGCTTCGCTGCGGTTGCTCTCGAGCTGTACGCGTGTAGATCGTGTGGGGTTTGTTTAACGTGTCGGGTAGTCATTGGGGCCTATCGGGTTGGTTGAGTTATCTGTGAGCCTAGTGCGGGTATTACTGCCCGTGTGGGTGCCACCTAGCCACACTCCCGACCGTTGTTTATTGTCGCGGTTCACGACGCCATTTAGTTACTGCTCAAGCGTCTTACACCCACGCCATGCGGTCGTGCTGTTTAGCTATGAAATGGGGCGCGCTTGTCTACCCACGCTTGCCGTGTGTTACCCGCCACCATGCAACCGGTGTAGGTCATGCGTCTATTAAATTTTGCGTACTCTATTTAGAGTGTGTGTCGTAGTCCATAACCATACGACCTATTAACTCCGCTACTTGTGGTACTACTGCGTTGCCTAATCCTCTAAGTCTGTCCACCCTAGAGGAAACCCCATTAGCCACTCGACCCACATCGGGCTCAGACGCCCACCATTGCCCGCCTGCATGGCTTTCTTCTCCTCGAGCGTAATCTCGTTGTTCTCGTACTTGTCTTGTATCTGTTGAAACGCCCCTGAGCCCCCGGCTAGTTTCCCGTGCGTCGGTGTCGGCCACATTTGTACTGCGTCTGCTAGCCCTAAACTGTGGCTCGATGTTCCGTCTTTCGATTTCCTGCGTCCCGTCGCGGTTAGTTCCGCTGTTGGGTGTTCTATCTCTTGCGTTGTCGGTGTCGGCCACATAGCCGGAATTTTGCCCTGTGCTTCCCATACTGATTTGCCCAGTATCGCTTCCGCTTCCGCTTCGGTCATCTCCCCGGCTTGTATCTTGGCTCTGTAAGCCCTCACGTTGCCTTCCATCGGTCGGGTTACTGCTGTCGGTGTTGGCCACATTCTTACTGCGTCGCCCAACGTCGGGTTTCTGAATTTGCCCTTTAGGTTGCTGTTCTCCGGGTGAGCTGTCGGCGTTGGCCACATCAAAACCGCCTGCCCAAGTGTGACCGAGTGCATTAAGCCATCGCTCTGCTGTGTAGATTTTAGGCCGTCCGTGTAATGATCCGATACCGTCGGCGTAGGCCAATTCCCCGAGGGTGTCGGTGCATTGTTTACAGCCGCAACTAATCCCGGTCGTCTGTTTGGTTTCGGATTGACATTCTTGCTGTCGTCCACCGTTGGGGTAGGCCAAGATAATGACGCGTTCTCTAAGGTGCGGGGCACCAACCGAGGCAGCGGAAACAATTTGCCACTCAGCGTCATACCCGATGCTGGCCATTTCCCCGAGAACGGTGGAAAGTCCGAGACTAACGTGGCCTCGCACATTTTCCAAGATTGCGTATTTAGGTCGTAGCTCGCTAATGGCTTCCCTAACCCAAGGCCAAAGGTGTCTAGGGTCGTCGGTGCCGTTTCGTTTGCCTGCGGTGCTAAAGGGTTGGCATGGGTAGCCGCCACATAAAACGTCGGGTCGAATAACGTTTCGCCAGTTAATTTCTTTGATGTTGCCATGATTGGGCACCTCGGGCCAATGTTTTTTTAATACTCGACAGCCGTACGGGTCGATTTCTGATTGCCAAATTACGTTCATGCCGGCGCGTTCTAGTCCTAGATCTAAGCCGCCTATCCCTGAAAATAATGAACCTACCGTAAGACTCATTTACGTAAGCCTTGAACTATCGCAATACCGAGCGAGATTAACAGCGCATACCACGCAAGCAGCAGCATTATTTAGCTTTCGGTATGTTTTTTAGGCGGCCTATTTCGTCGCTGGCCTCGGTAAATGTGATGCCAGCTGCGGGCGCTGGTAGCCCTCGCTCGGTAAGCATTGTATTTAGTAACCGTAACTGTGCGTCTGTTGCTAACCCTCGGGGTTTGTCGCTGTTGACATGGGGGAAGTGTGGCGATGCTGGCGCTGCTGTAGCTCTCGAGCCAACCGCTGCCCGTTCCGTAGGTTTGTCTGTGCTCGGGTGGTTATTGCCCTGTGCTGTGCGTACTTCATTCGATGACGCTAGGCCTGTATCGATACCAAAACCCATGTACCCGAGACAGCGACCGAGCGCCGATGTAGCGCCGTTTTGCTGTTCCGACTCTTTAGTAAACGGTGTACGCCCGGGCCATACTTCCCAACAGTAGGCGCGCCCCGGTAGTAGATCATCGGCCGACCGAAACACGGTAACGGCGCATTGAATGTAGACGCGTTCGCCAATAGTGATTAGTTCGGGGGCGTCCTCAACTATGCGTAAATCGGGGTGTTTATGTAGCGCAAGGTTTAGGCGGTGTTTAACGTCTACGTATTCGGATAGGTCAAAACTCACCGGTAGTACCTATCTCGGTCGCGTTGTAGTTTTTCGCGTTCTATCTCGCGGTTCATTCGTCGCATAGCTGCGTAAAACGAATGGCATACCCAACCAAAAAAGACAGCCGTAAAGAATTGGTAGTTACTCATTCTTGAATTACCCACACGGTAGCCATAGCGCCCGTGTCTGTGGGGCGGCGCTGTCCGGTGTCTGTTAGCCAGCCCTCGAGATTTAGGTCGCTTACACGCGCTGCCACGGTGTTAAATGGCATTGTTATTAGTTGGCGTATTTCGTGTGCTGTTAGGCCGTCGGGGTGTGCCTTAATGACGTTGTAGATACGTTCGCGGGCGTTACCGGAACGACCAAAAGCGCGCCGGGCGGCAGCCTGACTTACAGGATTTTTGCCGGGTACGGTGTGGTTGCCCGCTAGTGGTGGCCGTTCGGCTCTGTAGCGCTCTATGGCCTTGCGCATTGCTTCGGCTATTGCAGCCTCGCTAGGTGGCGTGTCAATTACTATCCGGTCAAATAGTGACGGTTGCGCGGTCATAGTCCCGCCTCATCTATGCGACGCTCGAGATCCATAGCGAACACGTCGAGATTATTAGCGGCGGCTAAAAGGTCTGCTACTAGCTGTCCATCGTCGAACGCGTGGGTTTGTGCATGCTTGCGTAGGTCACGGGCTAAAAGTGTTAGCGGTTTGTATTGGCTAGCTATTTGCCAGCCGGGCTTATGGTTTGTCATTTTGTCGGGGTACCTTTCGTCGGGAAATGTGCAGTCACCATAACAGATTATGAATAGGGCGTGTGTCATTTACCCGAAGTTGCGCGCCAGTTGCCTAAGCCTTTACCGCCGTTGTACAACACGGCCGCTACCTTTAGGTTGCAGTCGAGCTTTAACAGCGCTGTAACGACCACAGACGGGCTTACACGGCATGTTCGTGCGGTTACGGTGCGCCAACTGCTGTTTATTTGTAGTGCCCCTAAATCGTAGGTGCTGTTACGACGTAGCGCCGATTTGCTGGCGGGGTTACAGCGCGACTCTCGGTACATGATTGGGCCGAAGATTTTAGGCGGTAAACCGTGGGCCTGTAGTTGCTTGTGGTATTGCGGGCAGTCTTTGACTGGTGCGGCAGTTGCTCGAGCTGGCACGGCAAACGTACATAGCAGTAGTGGTAGTAAAAGTATTTTGGGCATGGTGTTAGCCTTTCGTCGGGTGTTAAAAACCCTAGCGAAACACGCTAGCTATGTGGGGTCAATGCCCTAAAACCCTTACGGCTTAGGCAAACTACGCCACGCCGCCTCAAATTTGGCAGCATCGGCGGCCATTTCTTTAGATAATTCGCAATGAAACCACCGGGGCGAACCTTGATAACTACCGGCGTTATCTGTGGCCGTGAATATCTTTACCCCGGCTTTACCCTCGCCACGTGAGCAGCGGTAGCCCGCGCCGTAGTCGCCGTAGGCGTACCAATGCAGTTCTACTAAACCTAAACGCTCGGAATGTTGCACCGTCTTACCGTCAATAATTGAGCTGCCTAGCAACCAGTCCCAAATAGCGCGGGCTTGCTTTTCGTCTTTGTATTGAATGTCGGCGGCCGCCCCGGTGGCGTGTACGGATAGCTGCGGGGGGTTAGCGTCGTTTCGCATATTGCGTACTACATAGGTGCCTAACGACGTACAGCCGTAACGCCTGCCCATTAAATCTACGAACTTGCGTATGCCGGGTGTCTCTTTACCGCCGTCGTACGCGGGGTAGTAAGGGTATGGGCGGTTTGTCACGGTGCTGGCGGGTCTTTTGGTTTGTCTTTAAGGCCGTTACCAGCTAGCAAGCCAATAAGGCCACCGGCAAGTGTCATAAGCATGGGGGACAGAATGGCCCACGCTTCACTATCGTTAGGCGCTTGTTCAGTTGGTTGTACTACAAACAGTAGGCCGTAGAGCAAGGCAACAATAGAGAATAGAAACGCGCTCGATAGGCATACGCCTACCACAAGGATTAATCGTGCTTTTATTTCTTCGTTGCTAAGTCTGTTTTCTAGTTTCATGCGCATTTACTTTCGTATGTTCCGTTTGCTTTTGTAGTGTCGCAATTTTCGCGTACACGATCGGCGCATGCTGTTAGCGACACTAAAAACACCAATAGAATTAGGCTATTCTTCACTTGATGCCTCGAGTGTCCACCCTGTAGCTAGTAGCGCTGCGTATTCGTCCTCGGTCATTTCTCTGGCTACATCGTCTATTTGTATTAGTGGTCGTGTCATGGGTTATGCCTTTCGGTATCCGTAAACGGTAATAGTTCCGCCTGTCATTGTGCCAGTACTAGGTGACAAAGTGAAAGCAGTGTAGGAAGTAGCGTTGTCTAAATAGCCGTTGCCTGTACCACCGTTAGATGCGTCTGAGTATTGCGTAGCAATAGCAGTTCTATGTGCTGTAAAAGGGTTGTAAACGTTGGCAGTTAATCTGGCGTAGTTTGTGTTCCCTGCACCTACAAAACTAAAAATAGCTCCGTTGTTATCGTTCACATTTGCAAACACAGTTGCAGAGCTGTAAGGATTATAAATAAAACTAAAATAATAGCCTGCTGTTGTTGCGCCAAGTTGTAATCTAATGTTTGTTGCCGCGCTTAAAACACCACCTGTGTAAATTATTAGGTAATTGTCGTAATCTGCTAAAAATGCGCTAGAGACAGCAACGCTTGCTACGCCTGCGCCGACGGTTGTAGATTTGACATACACTAAACCGCCGTTAGCTAGATATGTATTGGTGTCGCTAGCGTTCAATACCTCGCCAGCTGTAAAAGTTTTAACTGCCATTATGGGAAACCTAATCTATTTTGGTCTAAAACGCCGAGAGTAGTTGAGTTAAGCGTAAACGGTGTACCCAACGACGGCGATAAAAACAACTGTACCGTAGCATAATCAGGGTAAAACGTGGTGTTTATGCCTTGAATAGTGGCCGTTGCTGTTGTCCCGCGGAACGTGACCGATACCGCTGATCCGAGGGTCATGGTTGCCGACGGGTCGGTGTAAACGCTGGTTGTCGAAAGCATGGCGAGATTAGTACAAGTCGGGGCAGCCATTGTGTTAGTTGATATTGAGTACGGTACAGCTGTAGCGGTTGCCTGCATGTTAATTATGTACCCGGCAAGGCTTAGGGCGTTTGCTTCGCTTTCGCTGTATGTGTCGTATACAAGGGTGTTATATGGGGCCGCGCCGCTACTTGCCGTTTGTGTCGTTACTAGCCCTGTAGAAGTTACTTGTACTTGCGTAAATGTGTTTTGTACCGAGCTAAGAAATTGCACGTCGTTAAACGCAAAACCGCTACCCGTGTCGGTAAACGTGTAAGTAGTTGCGCCTTGACCTTGTGCGTAAGTAGTTGCGGCGCTTTTTTCGGTGCCGTAGAAAGTCACTCGGGTAGTTCGTAAATTATCTAGATCGTCTAGGAAAAGTTGGCCAGTTCGTAGCAGCTGGTTTATTACATCTAGCACCTGAAAGTCCGATAAAATGTTAGTCGAGTTGCGCGGAAATCTAGATACCCCGCCTACCGGGTCGCAACGAACCAATATAGTTACGCCTAATTGACCTATCGAGTCTGTGCAAAAAGTATTTACTATAAAGTCAGCATTAACGGTATTTTTAGCTATTGCCCCGATTGCGCCGGTTGCTGTAATTGTGATCCTGTCGGCGGGTGCCACGCCGCTTACCGTGTTGTACGGTATGGAATACTGGCGCTGCACGTCGGTAATGGTGCCTACAAAATACGCCGGGGAACTACCCGAATTGGTTGTACGTACGTCTATAAATTGACCTACCGCTAGCGGTACGGCATAAGTAGCGGCGGGTATTAAATCTATTACGCAACTTGTTTGGGTAAAATTGTCCGAGAAACGCTGGCGGCCGCGGCTAATAGATACCGATTGAATGCCTGTTAAAGACGTGTAGGTGCCGTCTAGGGTTGCGCAATAGTTTACGGTAGGCGTCGTGTAGGGCATTAGGCCGATACTCGAATAGGTACCGAGCCGTTAAGCTGCATGTAGCGGCGTAGGGCGTCTACTACGGCTTGCGGGTCGCCGCCGTTTACTTGAATAGTTACGTTTGTATCGCCGCCAAAATTGCCCATTTGGCTTAACGGTATGACAGCTTCGGGGCCGTTGCCCTCGCCAATTATTGCTAGAGTCGCCTTATTTACTATCCCGCCGTCGGCTAGCGTGGCGATACCGCCCACGTTGAAATTGGCTAGCGGGTTAGCAGCGCCGCCGCCCATAAGGTTGCTGGTTTCGCTTCTAAAGCCGCTAGTAAGGTAGCCAACACCTGCGGCGCTTTTAATCCCTTTAAGGCTTATCGAGTAGTTTTGTACTACCGAGTCGATACCGGCTACTAGGTTTTCGCCTGCGTCTATCCCGGCTTGGTAAAACGCTTCGGCGCTGTTTATTCCTACGGTGTCTGCGATGCTTTGTACGTCTGCCGTTAGGTTGTTTGCCTCTAGAATGTTACCGGCACCGCTTAAAAGTTCGGTGGCGATTGCGCTACCAGCGTCTACGCCAGCTGCTAACACTTGCTGTAGGTTCACTTCGGATAGGCCGCCAGCTACTAGGCGGTTAATTAGTACGCCAAAATCTTTAACCTTTAGGGCTTGCTTTCGCAAGTTTTCCATAAAAGTTAGTGGGGCGTTTTGGGTAATTCTTAACCGTTCATTAGCAGACGCTAGATCGTCGTAGGCGGCCGTTAAGGCTTCGGGGTCGCTGCCTTGCCATGCTTTATTTACAGCGGCTTGAGCTTTAGCAACGTCGTCGGACGCTTGCGCAACGGCTTGTAAGTTGTTGCTGGCCGATTGTTGGGCGTCGCTAAAACTGTACGACGATTTAACAGCGTCGGAAATTGAAGTAGCAAAATCGTTAAATTTTTCTATGGCGTCATTTAGTACGGTATTGGCGGCTTCTAACGCGGCTACCATTTCTTCCCGTAAAGTGTCTTTAAGTTTTACCAATTCTTCGGCTAGGGCTTTGGCGGCGGCTTTTGCTTTTTTATTGGTTTCTGTTAGTCGTTTTTGTGCGGCTTCTTGTTCGGCTAGCCCGGGGCCTAAATCTATTGGCGGTGGTGTTTTAGCTGGTTTAGGTGCTTTCGCCGCTTTATCTAAAATGCCTTTTAACTTGATAGCGCCAGCTGCAATAGCGGCGATACCGGCAATGGCGGTAACAATACCGATACCGGTTGCGATTTGTACGGCAAAAAATGATGACGCAAGGCCAGCATTTATAGCGGTTGTAATGATTGCTGCGGCGTTCCATATTGCCATAGCAGCAGTTGTTAAAACTACAGCGCCAGCAACCGTACCGATAACGGCCGCAATGATAACTAAAAAGCCGGTGTTATCTTGCGCCCATTCACCTATTTTGGTTAAGCCCGGTAGTAAATAATCTATGGCAGGGCTTAGCTTTTCGCCTATGCCCTCTATGGTTTCGTCTACAGCTATTTTAAGTTTGGCAAAACCACCGGCCGCGCTGTTAGCTGCGTCGTCGCTGGCACCCTTAAAGTTTTCCTGCAATACTGTAAGCACGTCGGAAAATGACGCGCCGCCCTTAATGAGCGCGGCTATTTCGGGAGACAATGCCTTTAACGCTTTAGTGTTGCCCGCGTACCCTTTAGATAAAATACTAGAAACTGACGCTAAATCTAAACCCGTTCCAGCCGAAACGTCTAACGCAACGCCTAATAACTGTTGCGCCGCGTTTAAATCTTTTGTACCTAGCAAAAGCGTCCCTAATGCTGGTCTTAGTTCCTCGTCGGCAACGGCCGACGCTCGAGAAAGCGTATTTATGTAAACTTCTGTGGCGGCTATGGTCGCGTCTGTAGCGCCCGTGGTGCGTATGAGTGTGCCCGCTAGTAGTGCCTGCGCTGCGTCGTCGGCTATGAACGCTTTAGTAGCTACAACCGTTACGGCTGCTAAAGATGCAATAGCGGCGGCGGCTGGTATGGCCGCTTTTTTAATGGCAAACGCCGATTTCTCGGAATTAGTTTTAAGCGCCTTAAATTCGCGGGCGGCTTTCTCAAAACCTTTACTATCTAGGCTTGAAAGAATGGGTATGTTGATTGCCATTAGGGTTTTACTATCTGTAGGTTTCTATTCATTTTGACAGATACCCGGTCTATTATTTTGGATAGTTCGCCCTCTACAGCTGGCATAACAGCAATTACACCCGGGATAAGCGACCGTCCCGCTCTCGGGTTAGGGCCGTTGCCGTCTACTATTAGGTTTGTAACAAACTCCGAACCGGAACGAATGCCGGCGTGATCCCATAAAGCCGCGGCGGCGTTTTTTTGTTGTGCTACCAGTAGCGCATAGGGGCGGGCCTTAAAATCTACGGTTTGTGTGTAGGCATTGTTTACGCGTCGGCCGTCTAGCATTAACGGGCGATTAAACGTTACTGTACGTTCACGGCTACCGCGTTTGCCTACAATAGTTTTAACGCCGTCGCTAACGTTTTTAATGTTGTAAATAGTTTCGTTACGGCCCGCAATCATTGAGCCGCGTTCCATACCCGATAGCGGGTAGTCGGTCGGAATCATTGACCGCGCCGACTCTACAATTAAACGGCCCGCGCCTGATTGAATGTCTGTAGTTATCTGTCGTCTGAACGTAGGGTCAAATTTGTTTAGTTCGGCCAGCGTTTGCTGTATTCCGAATACTTGCGCGCTAGCGACGACGGGCATTAGATCGCTCTCGGTCGCGGGCTTGAGTGTTTAAGACATCTACTACGGTTGCTAAATCGGCTGCGTCGAAATCTATCGCCGGTGGCCAGTAGTGAACCGCTACCAGTAGTTCGGCTAGTTGTCGGCGGTAGCTGCCGACTCTGTAGGGTTTGGGTTTTCACTATCTACAACTTCCAGCGCGGAACACTCTTTAATAAATTGGTCGAATGAAACCGGCACTACTACATTAGCCATTTTACTAGCTTCGTATGCCATGTACGCTAGGTGTTCCATTGCTACGCCGCTTGCTAAATCGCTGGCGCGCATTTTGTATTTACGTTCCCATAGCACAACCACCATTAAATTGGTTTGTACGTCGTAGGTGCCGTCGTTGCGGGTTACTCGAATGGTTATGTTCATTGTCGGGCCTTTGTTTAGGTGGTTAGTTTATGATACGTCGAGCGTGTAAACGCCGCCGGTGCATACGATATCCATAGTATTAAGCTCTCCAAGAGCAAAGTTCACAGGTAGCGAGGCTAGGAATGTGCCACTTAGGGTCATGCCCGGATTGGTGGCCGAATAGGTGCCCGGTGTTGCTGGCGCTTCGGGTGACACGATAACGGTAAAGGTGGTGCCTACTAAACCGTTAAGTGTTGCCCAAGTTTCAGTAGCTGCAAACGATCCGTAAAACGAAAGGGTAAGCGAATGGTCGCCTAAACCTTTTACGTACACGTTATCTACGCTGCCGAACGCCGTCGCGGTAAGTTGCGCGTAATCTATGGAAAAATTGGCGGCCGTACATTGGTCGGACATGTTGACCGAGTTAATAATTACGTGCGGGTTGCTTAAAAGTGTGCTAATAGCCATAGGGGTTAATCCTTTGTATCGGTTTCTGTGTCGGTGTCTGTCTCTGTTTTAGCAGATTTGGCGGCCTTAGTGGTGGAACTACGACCAATAAACCCGCCAGCTATTAGCGCGTCAATGTTTACGCCGTCGGCGGGGTCGTATTTTGCCCCCGGTGTGCCTAGTCGCTCTGAAAGAATTACGTACATTTTATGCCTAACTGGTTTGCGCTTGAATGTTTATGTTTAGATCGTAGGCGGGTAGCTCTACGCCCCCGATAATAGCCATAGTGGGGCGTCCGTCGGTGACACCTACAGACGCGTCTAACACTTTTGCTACTAAATTAAATAGCGACCGTTGGGCGTCTAGGTTGCCGGGGCCTAAAGTTATGCACCGGACGGGGAAAGACATCTTAACTATGTTGCCGTTAAAGGCCTGAAACGTGGGGGCGTCAATAAAGACGCATGGGGGTACAAGGTTACGCGGGTCGGTTACTACCTGTATGCCAGCGATCGTAGCGAGTTTCGCCGCTAGGTCGTCTAGGCACTCGTTAAACAGGTCTGTAAAGGCTGGTACGGGCATTACGCAAGGGTTGGGCGGTCAATGCCCAATAGCTGTTTAATGGTGCCGTTAAGGCCTGTGGTGCTGCCGACGCCGTAGCCGTCAAAAGTAGCGAAATCTTGTAGCCCGCCGCGCTGGCGGTACAGCGCCCCGCCGTATTGGGTCGTGCCTAGTTTTACTGCACCGTTCGGGGCGGTCGCTAGCACGTCTTGATACCCGGCAATTTTTCTGCGGGTAAAACAAAATTCGTTTGCGGCAGCTGCACACACGATAAGGAAGGCCGCATCGCCGGCGGTCGCTGTGCCTATGCCGATCCAGTCCTCGATATCCGTAGCTGTGATCCATTGACAAGCTACTAGGTCGTTAGTGACGGTGCCTGTGGTTGCTGTGCGCTCTACATCGTCGGCGGTAAGCGCGTAAATAATTTGGTACGGCACCGGCTGGTTGTAGTCGTACTCTAAATCACCCTCGGTGCTTACCCCAATAAAAAGATATTCGGGCGTGGCGTAAACTGTGCGCGATCCGTTAAACGTTGCATTTACCCCGGCAACGGTGACAGCGTCACCGGGGGAAATGTCGTGCGGTTCAAGTAACTGTAAAGACGCGTAATTTGTTATTAGCGTTTTATGCGTGACTGTGTAAATAGCCATTGGCGGCTAACCGCCTTTCGGGCTAAGCGTTTACGAGTTTAACGAATTTGGTTGCGTCAGCCATGAACACGGCTGCGTAACCTCGGAATGCAATAGTGCGGCCCAATGTGCTAGGTACGTCTACCGAAATAGCGCCCTTCATTTGTTCGTAAAACTCAAAACCAGCTGCGGGGCCAGCTGCGTGACCTACAACGCCGGACAATGTGCCGGTGGTTGTGCCGCCTGCCATGTTTTTATCTACGACAAGTGACAAGCCAAGTGGGTTGCCGTTCCATGATGTTGCAGATTGAGTGCCTAGCGCGTTTTGTGCGTTCATTCCGGGTGCGCCCACGAATGGGAATACCGGACGATTTGAGCTATCCACAGCCATACCTAATTTCGCCCATGTAACGGGGCTAACTACATAATGGGTAGGTAGGTAGTTGCTGCTGTTGCTGATCTGATAAGCCGCGCCGTAAACAGCTTCGGTAATGTCTGCACCGCTGAAACTTGTAAGGGTTTCGGTTTGTGTTGTTTGTGCGACCAACTGATCTACTGCGTAGTTGTCGGTGGCCTGTCCGTAGGCGATGGCGAGTTGCTCGAGAATAATTGAGATAGACGCGGGGTCTGTCCAATCGAGGTCTTGTTCGGAAACGGTGACGTATGTACCGAATGTAAGTTTAGAAATATCCGTGTTAGATACGGTTACGGTAGACGGATCAAGCGCATTTAGTTCGCCTGTCGGTTGCTGCGTGACAGTAGGTCGTACGGTAATTTTCGGGCGGCGGAATGTTGCGCCAGCTGTTGGCATCGCCTTAGTCCCGATTGCACTAACAAAAGGCCTGATCGGATTTAGTGAATCGTACACGCTGCCCGTGATTATTTCTGGCAAAATTCCCGGGGTACTTGTGGTTGTAATGTCCGGCGCGGCGGCTTTAATGCGTGCGTTAAGCGTTGCAAATTCTGATGTGCTAGATGCATACGCGGCCATGTATTCAGCCGGGCTAGGCAATGTAAAGCGGCGTGGCGCTTCTGCCCAAATTGGTGCTGTTGGTGTTGCTGCCTCAACGGCTGCTACTTCGGGTGTCTTTTCCATTTCGGGGGTTTCCTCGTCTAGTGGGTTTTCTTCATTATTATCTATTTGGTCGGGGTCGTGGTGGATACTTGCCGACGCATAAACCTCGGTAATTTTGGCGGCGTTAAATGCCGGCTGTGGCACCAAACTAATTTCGTCAATTACAGCTGCTGTGATTCGCATGGTGCCGGCGTCGTCGGTCGTCCATTGCAACGGTGTGATGCCTACGGACACGTCAAGCACTCCATCTGCACTAAGGGTCAAAGCTGTATCGCCGAGGGGTGTGGCACTTATACGAGCCTGAAATAGCAGTTCGTTAGGGCTTGAATTGTCAAGCTGTGTCACGATGCCTACAGGCTGGCTTGAGTCGTGGTACATGTAAACGCGTGGCATACGATCAGGCGCGGTAAGGCTGCCCGACTCGAAAAGCACAGACTCGCCCGAAGAAACAGACGCGGTTACTCCATAGGGCGCTGCAATGCCCATAATTACCCGTTGTCCATTGCGGCTGCCGTCCGGTGCTGCTGCGTCTACTGTTATTGCGGTAGCGGTTAATTTAATCATTAGCTTAAAGGTACTCTAACTGTCTCGGTCATTGCTGGCATTTCCTCGGGCATATCTTCGCCGTAACTACCGGTGTAATCGGCCATTAAATACGCTTTCGGGTTTAGACGTACATAAGTCCCGCGTGGTAGCACGTTGTCGCTGCTCAATGTCTCGCTAATACATGTGGCGTAGGCCTTACATGCAAATA
>Ga0181348_1000869_pt1 | contig 13195 bp, 17 predicted proteins | sample Su13VDMM110DN_FD_130092 | JGI IMG/M metagenome (GOLD analysis project Ga0181348, IMG submission 130092) | Freshwater viral communities from Lake Michigan, USA - Su13.VD.MM110.D.N | ecosystem: Environmental > Aquatic > Freshwater > Lake | place: USA: Michigan | collected 2013-07-16
GACAGCGTGAAGTTGAAGTCCCATGGCGCAGGTGAATATTGTCCATAGACCATGCTGGATGAATTGCTGGTTGCCGTGATATTTCTCTGTGTGGAGACTAGCTTTCGTGTCGGGTCGTAGTTTAGACCATCGAGAGCGAAAGACATGCGCGGCAGGTACATCTGGATCGAGCGGGTCAGCGTAGGATCCTGGAGCAGACGGGTGATGAATTTCTCTTTCTGTCCGTACATGAGAGGAACCAGCAGGCGCTCAAGCTCTAGCGTTTGCGTCTTATTGTAACGCACCATCTGGATATCGTTGAACAGCGTGCCGAAGGCGACAACCATCTTTCGCGTGATACGGTGGTAAAAATGTTCCCCGAAAAAGCCTGACATTAATCTGGTTCTCCAAATGGATTCGTGCCGGTGAAGTCGATGACCGTATTGGCCTCTGACTCGATTTCTGTATTGTCCGCCATTTCTTCGAGGACTGAGGTGAAGTTCTGACGGTCATAGGATGTAACAGAATATGCCGCCGAGGACGTGTTACCCGTAAGCGTGTTGCCGGTTGTAATGACGCCCTTGATATTGATGACGTTCAGCGTCTTGGCCGTGCGATCCCAATACTTGACGATAGCCGTCGAGGTCGCCACGGACGTATTGGCGCCCTGATATACAAGCTCTCCGGTCTGATATGCACCAGCTCCCGAAGGGTTCATGGTCAGGTTGATCGTATACGAATAGTCGCGACCGAGCTTGTCGATTGCCGTGATCCCTGTGACAAACTTCTCATTCGAGAATTTATAGGCTTCGATGTTCATTTCGTAGAAATAGAAGAACGGTGGACGACGTCCCAGCATGAAGAAGTCTTTTTCTTCTTCGACGAACTTGATTTCAAACATATTGCCGAGCGCAGGAACCCAGACCAGATCGCCTTCGCGAGGTCGACGAAGCGTCGGGCAGTATTTGTTGAATGTGCGGCGCGCCAGAATGACCTTCATGGGGTCGCGGATTTCAAGACCAAACTTTGAGAAGAACTCTGACTGGCCCTCATATCCCATCACAGACCCGATATACATTTCCATCGAGTTGGCGATATTGAATAGTTTCGCTGGGTCTTCACCATAGAGCTGGTCGACCGTAGACTGCGAAGCACGAGGTAGATAATACACGTCAGTACCGTAGATTTGGATCGACTCGATGATCAAATCTTCTACGAGGAGCTGCTCTGGTGTATTGTTGCCAGAAAAATTGTTGAAATACTGGGAGGTCGAAATTGTCGTATTCCTATTACATTCTGCCGGCGAGCCATCCGTCGCCAGGATATTCTTTGCTTCTTTTGTTTACGATTCCGTTATTCCACCACTTGGTGCCAACGAACATATCTAGATTTTTTGGACGCCGACCTTTCATCGTTTTACTTGCCTTGAGCGACATGCTTTTTTTAAGGTCTTTGTCATGTTTCTTTCCATAGAATGGATTTTTATCACCACTGAGAGAAACGCTCAATTTCTGTTTCGTCTCTGCGGATAGAGGACCACTGGTTTTACCAATGTGAGAATCAGATATTTTCTTCTTGGTTTCATCTGATCGCTTTTTACCTATATTGGCCTTGGATCTCTTTTCAATCTGCTCTTTTGTCTGCGGAGGCATTTTCTTTCTGCCAGCCATGTATTGATCGCGATAGACTGGATCTTGATGTAGAGCTTTCATTGAAATAGAAAGCTTCTCTCTGACGGTATGGTTGGTGTCTGTATTAGCCCAATGGCCGAAATGTCTTTTGCTAAGATTGTAGTATCGAGTCCCGAGTTCTTCATCCTTGATCAATTGCAAATACGAAAATTCAACTTCTAGGAGGAGATTTCTAGAGATTCCTCTTTTTAGGATGCGGCGCTTGAAATCATTCTTTCGCCGATAATATGCATCACGCATTCTATTGGAAGAACAGATATATCCATCATTTATAGTCCCCCAGTGGCAACCGACGTAAAACATTTTTCTCTTAGTGTCAAACCAGAGATATACGAATCCTTCTTTCATTATAGACTCCTTTGAATGGTCTATAACTATATAGTAGAAACGAGTGACTCAACCTACCTGCATTCCGGCAGGCTCCTCGAACATGAGCTGGATCGCCGATTCGATTTCTGCGATTTCTGTGACGGCCTCGTCAAAGATGACCTGTCCATTGAGCGTGACGCCACCTGGAAGCTGGACGCCGCCAAACTTCTTCATGTTCGTGCCCCACTGTTTCTTGATCAGCGCGGTCGCATATTTCTTGAGCCAGCGATCATTGTATACATCCGTATAGGCATCGGGATCCACGATCTTCCAAGCCTCAATAATGAGGAACTCATTGGGCTGAATGTCATTCGACCAGTCCATATCGATATACAGACGGTTCTGGTGACGATTGAAGCGAATAGGAACCTCGCCATTTAGAAGCATATCGAGCATACTAATATGGGACTGCATGATCGTGTAGTTGACCATCGTGGTCGACGTGAAGGAATACATATCATTCAGGCGCATCTGATAGCGAACGTCGAACATATTGAGGTTTGAAGATCCTGACCCGAAGGAGAAGATACGATTGATGCCAATGATCGAGTCATTAGCAAAGACGTTCGTGATGGGGACCTGTGTATTGTCTGCGGTGAATGCTGAGTCCACTGTCAGGGATGTGGCATTGGCAATGGCAGTAACAAGCCGATCCTGTCCTCCAATAGAGATACGAGAAACGTTCGCCCCAAACTCGGCAGCAAAATTGCTTCCGTGACCTGTGACAGTGGTTGATCCGTTAGAGGTCGATCCGACGCCCGAGGCCTGCGTAATGTCAATGTACTGGCGAGCCACATCATCGGTAGACAGGCGATGCTTGAGATAGACTTTTTGCATCGAATCATAGTGATAATCCTGAAAGAATTGGAAGGCCTCATCGATACGATCTTCGACCTGGTCGGCGTCAACGTTAATTTCGACCACAGGGAACCCGAGGGTTCTCTTGCAATAGTCGATGAGCGTTGCGCGTGAATTGGGTTTTGCCATGGCTGTTTCCTAGATGGGTCTATATGGTATATATCGCCGATTAGTAAATGATCTTGACGGCCTCGCCGTTGGTCTGCATATCCACGGTCATCGGACCTGCTGTGTTCGCAGAAACGGCGACTGCGATATTCGCGCTCTCAAACGTACCAGACATGCCGCGGACCTGTGCCGCGGAGACAGAAATGTTGGCATTCGGGGTGTCGAGGGTGACCATGGTCGTTCTGGGAGCCGAAGTCACAGTCGGCGTGATCAGAGGCATTAGACTGTGACGTTCGGCGTAATGGTGATGATGCCTTCGACTACGCGGGTCACGACATTGGCAGTATCGGTCATCCGAATGTCATAGACGTATCGCCCAGGTGCAATGCCTCCCGTGACAGAGTTAGCCATCGCAAGAGCGAGGTTGCCATTGGCTGCCGAGTTAATCGAGCAGACAATATTGGCTGTCGCGTTCGCAGAGTAGTAGGATTTGCGAATTTGTGACGCAAAAGAGTATCCGGAGATGTTGAGCGATTCTCCGGTTGCGTTGTTTGTGATTACGATGGTCGCGTTGAACGTGGTGCCACGGTCAACCATTAGTTCCGCATATGCTGCCATTTCGATCCTCTTCTGGTATCTGGTCTATTTATGCGCTTGACTTTCCCGGGGTTCCGTGGTATACTAATGGGATGCTGACCGGAATGAGACTAAAAGTCTATGTGAAATATTGTTTCAAGGTGGATGCCATCTTCGCAACAATATTTCAAGATTTCCGCGTCAAAAAAGCGAGCAAAATCAAGGGGTTAGGAATCTGGCACCTAAGCCATTGATCCGTAAGGAAACAATGTTCTTGTGTTCTGTCCTTGCGTTTGCTATAATACTCTCATGATCAAAGAGCAACAGAAACAGACCCCCGCCGAGAAGGCGCTGTCTGCCTTTATCACCAAGACCCGCGAAGCCTATCAGGAGCTGGCGTGGCGCCAGCCTGACTTCTACACCGAGGCGCGCTGGCCCATCTATCTGTCTGGCGCGCTCTCCATGCGCGCCGTTATCCGCTAAACTCTCCCCTTTTCAGAAAGTCCCCCAATGAAGCTCCTCAATATCGATGCCAACGCCAAGACCGTCAAGGGCCAGAAAAAGGGCTATATGACGGCCATCCTCTACCTCGCGCCGACGAACATTTCCGGGTATGAAGTCTGCCCGATGTCCACCGCCGGCTGCCGCGCGGCCTGCCTGTATACCGCTGGTCGCGGCGCCTTCTCTACTGTCCAGCAGTCGCGCATTGCCAAGACCAAGTTTTTCTTTGAAAACCGGAAGGCTTTCCTTGACCAACTGGTCAAGGAAATTGACGCCTTCACTCGCAAGGCCGCCAAGCTTGACCTGATCCCCGTTGTTCGCCTGAACGGCACGTCCGATATCGTGTGGGAAAAGATCCCCGTGACCTCCTTCTCCTACGTCCGCGATGGCGCCCTGCTCTTTTCCAATGTCATGGACCTGTTCCCGGACGTCCAGTTTTATGACTACACCAAGCGCGCGAACCGCCGCAACCTGCCGGCGAATTATCACCTGACCTTCTCGCTCGCCGAGGACAATGAGGTAAACGCCAACAAGGCGCTCACCGCCGGCATGAATGTCGCGGTCGTGTTCCGCACCGCGGCGTATCCGAAGACCTATCTGTCGGCCGTCGTGGTCGATGGCGACGAGAGTGACCTGCGTTTCCTGGACGGCAACGGCAAGGTCGTCGGCCTGTACGCCAAGGGCCGCGCCAAGAAAGACACCAGCGGTTTTGTGAAGGAGGTCGCATAATGACGCAGAACATACAAGCGATCCTGGATTGGGCGCAGGCCAATCGACCCGACCTCGCGCCGATGATCAAGGAGATACTTTCTGCGGAAATGCAGGACACCCGGAAGGGCCAGGCCTATCTCCTCCTCATGACCATCGGCTTTGAAGCCGGTCGCGAATTTCAGCACAAGAACCCCACCACTCCCCTCGGACCCCTGATCTAAATATGAAACGCACCGACATCCATCGTCCCTCGGCCATCGTCCCCGCAGACTACGAATTTGTGGCCTGCGAATGCGTGAAGATGGACGCCATGGGCGCCCCGTCTTTCATCATGGCCTACCGTGAGGTCATTCGGGCCCACATGGCCTCGACCGGCGGCACCTATTCCAAGCACGCCCACGCCGGCAATTGCCACATCTGCGGCGCCCATTGCATCTATACGGTCCTGTTCTATCACGCCGGGACCAACACCTACATCCGCACCGGCACGGAATGCGCCGATAAGCTCGATTTCATGGGAGCCGATGCCTTTGTTAAGCACGCCAAGGATGCTATGAAACAGCAGGCCGGGAAGCGCAAGGCTCAGGCAATCCTCGAGACCGCTGGACTCAAGGCCTGCTGGGACCTCTATCTCACCCAGGACCCGGGCCCCGGCGAGAAGAATGAGGAACAGACCATCCGTTCCATCACGGCCGGCCTGGTGAAGTACGGCAAGCTCTCTGAGAAGCAGGTGAATTTCCTGCGGATGCTCGTGACGCGCATGGCCAACCGCGAGAAGATGGCCGAGCAGCGCCGTATCGAAACGATGGCGGCCGCCGATCTTCCTGTGTCGGTCAAGCGAGTGACCATCCGCGGCAAGGTTGTCGCCCTCAAGACCGCAGACTGGGGCGGCACGCAAATGCTGATCCAGCACGCCACCGGCTGGAAGGTGTTCGGCTCTGTGCCGGCGGCCCTGTCTGGCGTCCAGCGTGGGGCCGAAGTGCAGTTTGATGCCACGATCAAGCCGTCGGGCACGGACAAAAAGTTTGGGTTCTTCTCGCGCCCGTCGATGGCGCGCGTTGTCGGAGTGACGGCATGAGCCTCAAGGCTTTGGGCTTGACAAAAGCCCAGATCGATGCTATACTATCCCATGAAAATGACGAGTGAGGCACCAATGTCTATCTCTGACTATGCTTTGGCAATCGGCGACCTGGTCGAGGAGGCGATTTTCGAGAGCGGCAAAAAGACCCCCGAGGAAGTCGTCGCCTATGCGAAGGCGCACCTGCGCGGCGAATATCCGTCGATTACCGATACGGACGTGCTGAACGTCTACCGGCCGCTCATGTCGAATTTCTTCAACAATTACGCCGAGCCCACCTTTCACTAAGGCTCCCCTATGTTCGCTCTGGGCGCCTGTTCTGATTCCCGTGGTGCCACGAAGGCGCTCGAAGCCCCTTAACTGGGCTTTTCTTTTTCATAAATACCTATACAGCCAATAGGATTTATGAAATGACAGCACAGCAGGGCTTTGTCTACGAGCACAATGCCGCCAAACTCCTCAAGACCTATGGGCTAGTCCCCAAGAAATTCATTCCAGCGGGCGCAGGACACGATCAGCCCGACCTGATGTTGCTCTACAAGGGCAAGGAGGCTGGATGCGAGCTAAAGATTACGGCCGCCTCTGCTGGATCGCTCGTACTCAAGTATGACGAAAAGAACAAAAAGAACCCGTGGGGCTTCGGCAACATTGGTAAAGACGAAGACGAAAAGCTCTTTCTGAAGGCGCTCGCCGAACAAGCAGGATTCTTCAAGGATGTCGCCAAGGTATGGGGTCCACGGGGGATTCCCCAGAAGTTCCGCGACAAGCCAAAGATCAAAGACAAGAAAAAGCAATACGAAGACGACCTATCCAAATACCCCGATATCAAGCGCGAAGTCGATGCCTCGGTCGTAGAAAAATACTACGACAAGAAGGATACATATTACGTCAACGTCGGGACGCACGGCTTCTATCTGTTCGGACCTAAGAACCCTCTCAAGCTCGATAAGGTTCCTCGGTTCTCTCAATCAGCCAAGGTCATCTATCGAGGCCGAGTTCAGTATAAGGGTTCGGGCAACTATCAGTTCACCTTTGAGCTCCAGTTCTCGATGAAGGCCAAGTCGCCGTACAATATCGCGCCGGTCGACGGCAAGACCGTGAACATCATCAAATCCAAGCTCAATCTGGAGTGTTTCAAGTAATGCAGTCCTTCAAGGCATTTCTGACCGAATCCAAAGAGGGTAAGAACCTGCATATGGAACATCTTGAGGACCTCATCCTCAATGATGGCATCGTTGGAACACGAAATGCAATCAATTTCCTACAGAGCCTAAGAGACATGCTCGCGGGTCATGGGGAACGTCGAGTCAATATCACGACCAAGTGGGACGGCGCTCCAGCCATTTTCGCTGGCATCAATCCAGAAAACAAGAAATTCTTCGTCGGCACCAAGGGAGTCTTTGCTCAGAATGCAAAGCTCAATTATACCGACGAGGATATCGACAAGAACCACCCAGGTGAGGGTCTGAACCGCAAACTCAAGATTGCGTTGCGCTTCCTGCCTGAGCTAGGAATCAAGGGCGTTCTCCAGGGAGACATGCTCTATACCAAGGACGATATCAAGAAGGATGAGATTGACGGGGAGAAATACATCACCTTCACCCCAAATACGATCACCTATGCGATCCCCTCAGACTCGGCCCTCGCCAAGATCATTCTAGGCACTCAGATGGGCGTCGTCTTCCATACGACCTATGCTGGAAAGACCATGGCTGATATGCAGGCTTCATTCGGTGCTGTCGTCGGATACCTGAAACAGTCAAAGCATGTCTGGTTCCGCGATGCATCCTTCACGGATGCCACGGGTTCTGCGACGTTCACAGAGAAGGAAACGGCTGCACTGACCGCTGTACTCTCTGAGCTAGGCTCCCTATTCCGTCAGGTCCAGGCTCCGGTCATCAATCATATCGCAATCTCCGAAACTCTCAAGATTCAGATCAAGGCATTCAATAACTCAAAGGTTCGTGCCGGCGAGAAGATCACGAACACGCGCGCTCATGTCATTGGACTTATTCAGCATATCGAGGACAAAGCCAACAAAGAGATCGCCGCTGCCAAGCGAGAAGACACCAAGCGGAACCGCCAACTAGAGAAGAAGGAACTCCTGTCCTTTTTCAGAGGCAATGCGGCGCAATTGAAACTCATTCTCGATATTCAGAACCTGATTGTCGAAGCCAAGGAAATGATCATTCGCAAGTTGGAATCTGTGCGCGATATCGGTACATTCCTGAGAACCGACGACGGATACAAGGTGACGCCTGCTGAAGGTTTCGTCGCCATCGACCGCCTCAAGGGCAACGCAATCAAGCTTGTTGACCGGCTCACCTTCAGTACCGCAAATTTTAATGTGACAAAAAGTTGGTCAAAATAAACATTAGCTAATTCTAAAGGAGCAATAATGAAAACGTTCATGCAATTCCTAGAAGAAGCGGCAGTCGATGCCAAAGGACATAAGAGCTCCACTGGCGGATTGACTCAAAAGGGCCGCGACCATTATAATAGAAAGTCTGGTGGGAATCTCAAAGCGCCGGTCACAACTCCTCCTTCAGAATTAAAAGCTGGTAGCAAAGCTGCTAACCGAAGAAAGTCTTTCTGTGCAAGAATGTCTGGTGTTGAAGGTCCCATGAAGAAACCCAATGGTGAGCCAAGCCGCAAAGCCCTTGCGCTCAGAAAATGGAATTGCTAATGCGTGCCTTGTCGTCACATAAAAGTCATAATAAGGATGAAAAATAATGCTAACATTTAAAAATTATCAAAAAAGTATATGTGAAACTGCCGATGTAGGATTGGCAGCAAAAGCCAGCAAATCTGGTGTATCAATCGGCACGCTACGTAAAGTATATCGTCGTGGTATGGCTGCATGGAACTCTGGTCATCGTCCAGGAACTACTCCACAACAATGGGGTATGGCTCGTGTAAATTCTTACATTGGTAAAGGTAAGGGAACTTATTATGGTGCTGATAAGGATCTTCACGAAGGTGATGTCAGCAATCTTCCAAGAGTAGCAAAAGATAAAGAGTCTGGTTTGCCAAAAAAATATGTCACTGGTCTTTCTGCTTCAACAGCAAAAGCAAGAGCAGCACACTTTGCTAAAGCTGATAAACTTAGCGACAGAGATCCACGTGCATATGAACCAGCACCTGGAGACGCAAATGCTAAAACTAAACCAAGCAAACATACACTAAAGTATCGCAAAATGTTTGGTGAAGACATAAATGAAGAAATCTACGAAGCCTGCTGGGATACTCATAAGCAAGTTGGTATGAAAAAGAAAGGCAACCGTATGGTTCCTGACTGCGCACCAAAGAACGAAGAAGTTGAACTAATTTTTGCCGCGCTTGAAGAAGCAGTAAATTCAATTGATAAAGGTGAGTATGATTATGAAGGCTTAATGGCTCGGACTCAATTGCAAACTATTCTACGCAATTCATCTGATCTAATCGACATGTTGACAGATGAAGAAAATATGCCCGAGTGGATTCAATCTAAGATCACTTTGTCTCAAGATTATATCAGCACTGTAAGGGATTATCTACATTCTGTAAAGGACTTAAACAAAAAATGAAATCCTTTAAAGAATTTTCAGAAGCGGCAGTCGATGCCAAAGGACATAAGAGCTCCACTGGCGGATTGACTCAAAAGGGTCGTGACTATTATAATAACAAATCTGGTGGGAATCTCAAAGCGCCAGTCACAACTCCTCCTTCAGAATTAAAAGCCGGTAGCAAAGCTGCCAATCGCAGAAAGTCTTTCTGCGCTCGTATGGGTGGTGTAGAGGGTCCGATGACAAAGCCAAATGGCGAGCCAAGTCGTAAAGCACTCGCGCTTAGAAAATGGAATTGCTAATGCGCGCCTATCACGGATCCAACGCAGTATTCGACAAATTCGATATGAAAGCTGCCCGAGTGGTCAATGACCTCTTTGGTGGCGGCATCGCATACTTCACAGACGATGAAACGATTGCTGCCTCCTATGCGCGCTCTATGCAGCGCAAAAAAGGGGGCCAGAAGGTCATCTATGAGGTTGAATTGCAGCTAAATGATCTATTCGACGTAGATCACCAGTTTACCGGGGAGATGCTCAAAAAGTTCCTGACACCAGGCAAGGAGCAAGACTTTGCTCGCGGCGCCGGATTGCTTCCATACGGCGCGGATCCTCATACAGTCACGGCTCAGCTAAAGTCTGGCTCACTAAAGCTCACTGGAAAACAGGTGTTCAACGGACTCTCAAAGGGCGGCGTCAACTCGGCAGCGGCTCGCGATAAGCTCACGCAGATGGGTTTCGACGGCCTCCGCTATAACGGCGGCGATATGATGGGCGGACACAAGCACAACGTCTATCTGGTCTACCACCCAAACTCTATCACCATCCTGAATAAACACATCAAGGAGAGCGCAAGTCTGTCCTTTGCTGGGTTTATCGTGGAACAGACAAGAGCTAAATAATAGATGAAGAAAATTGCTGATTTTCTGACGGAATCAAAGAACCTCAAGCCTGTCGTCTTTGCATTCGGTCGCATGAATCCTCCTACGACTGGTCACGCCAAGTTGGTTGACAAGGTGCATGAACTCGCCCAGCAACACGGCGCGCACCATGAGGTCGTGCTGTCTCACTCTCAGGACGCCAAGAAGAACCCCCTTTCCACAGCAGATAAGGTCAAGCACGCCAAGAGGTTCTTCCCGAACACAAATATCTCTGCGTCGTCCAAGGAACACCCCAATTTCATCGCTCACGCCAAGAGACTGAACCAGGCAGGGCATAAACACCTGATCATGGTCGCCGGATCTGATCGCGTCAAGGAATATCAGGACGTCCTGAACAAGTACAACGGCAAAGAGTTCCACTTCAAGAAGGCCGAGGTCGTATCCGCCGGAGAGCGAGATCCTGACGCCGAAGGCGCCGAGGGTATGTCCGCATCCAAGATGCGCGCACATGCAACATCTGGCAATTTCAAAGAGTTTAAGAAGGGTATTCCTTCGCACGTCTCCCACGCTCACGCCAAAGAGCTATATCATGACGTTCGCAAGGGATCCAATCTACATGAAGAAAACAAGCTCCTAGACAAGGAAACTGCGACTGTCGCAGAGCTAGCCTCCAAGCACAAGGTTTCTGCCGAGGAAATCGAAAAGCAACTGGCAATCGGCATCAAGGTCGAGAAAGAACACACTTCCGACGATGCCGTTGCCCGTGAAATTGCGCTTGACCATATCAAGGAAAAGCCCGACTACTACACGCGCCTCAAAAAGTACGTCGAGGAAACCATCAAGATCGGAACCGTAATTGGAGAAGGTCGTGTCGTCTCCATTCGCGAGAACTCTGTTGTATGCAATATGCATACGGGACAAATGAAGACGCTTTCTCTACAAGAGGCGCTCGGACTCGATACATCCGAACCCAAGATTTTCCGCAGACTGCGTGACCTCAAGGTCCGCAATGTGGCGGAATCTACACAGATAAATAACACATCTGGCTCCGACAATATGGGTAAAAAAATGAATGAGAATGCGGTCGCCGTCCTAGAAGCTCAGTCTGAGGCATCTGGTATTCCTTTTGACACGCTACGCCAAGCATATGTTGCTGGCGTAGCTGCATGGCGTCCAGGTATCCGTCGTGGATCGACCCCACAGACGTACGGTCTCCGTAATGTCATGGAAACGATCACGGAATATCGCATTGCACCCAAATCAAAGTCTTCGGCTCTAGATGAGCTGGTCGAAGCTCATCTATTCGGAACTGAGGGTGCCAAGAAGGCTTACTCTGAAATGACCCCAGGTCAGGACGGATATACTGGTGCTGATTCATCTGTCGGCTTTGACTCTGCGACGGAGCACGAGACCCCGAAGAAAAAGAAGGTCAAGAAAGAAGATCGCGAATACGACTCTCGCATGGGCGGAGCTCCTGCTGCTACTGGATACGGGTCGTCTGTATCGATTTCAGTTGCCGAAGAGGCGCTTTCAAAGGATCCAGAGATTCGCGCATGGGCTCTCAAGGAATCCACTCAGAAGCTTTACGTTGAACGATATGGCGCCGATGCAGCAGAAAAGCTGGTCGATGCGGCCGGCAAGATGGAGAAGTCCATGAAGGGCAAATCATTCTCGAAGTTTCGTAAGAACGAAGGAACCTCTGGATTGGGTGTGGGATCAGATGCAGGTGAACGCATCACCGAGGAATCGGGACATCCCTATAAGATGACCTACATCAAGGTCAATGACAATTCTCGCGTCAAGAAACACGTTACTATTCACCTACAGGATAAGCCTCGTGGTCCTGAACACGCCCGCGCCCTCGTTTCGGCGCACCCTCAACACAAAGAGCTAAGATCGCAGGGGTACTCAATCGAGAAGTACGGCGAACACGATCATAAGACCACCCATTACGGCGTTCCAACAAAAATCGAAAAATAAGAGGACAACTATGTTTAGCACAGGATTTGGACTACCAAAAGGTCTGCTGGAGACCGTCGGAAAGACGCTCGATGCAGCCAATGCACAGGATCGTGTCTATGCGAAACTTCTGGAAGACTTTGGTGTCACGACGCCGAATGAGCTTTCGGAAGAAAGACAGGATGAGTTCCTGACGAAGGGAATCGATCTTCTCGGTGAGGGCCATGCGATGGTCCATTCGCTCAAGAAGCGCATTGCCGAGCGAGCATCTCACGCTACCGTTACTGCGGCCGCCGAGAAGATCGCAAACCACAGAGCCCCAGAGGCACCCCAAAAAAAAGTGAATGAGGGGACTGCCTCCGATAAGCCTATCGCTGATATGTCTCGTGGTGGCGGTAAGACCGACCATCAGAAGGACGTCGAGAAGGCTATGCGCTCCGAGGAGTCAATCGAAGAAGCTTCTAACGAGGCTCCTGGTATTCCCCACCTCGATGAGGAGATTGATCTTTCGGAAGAACAGATCGCCGAAGCAGGAGACAAGGTAACGGCCTTCATGAAAGGCTTCGACGCCGAGAAGCACGAAGTCATGTATAACGGCAAGAAACACAAGATCGTCACCAAGTCCAAGGTCGCCGACCACAAGGAAAAGGGCTGGAAGATCCGTCGCACCGTCTCTGGTCTATCCAAGGGCCTCGCCGAAGAGCCTGTGGAAGAAGCCAAAAAGCTCGCCGGTTATAAGGGTCCAATGAAGATGGTCACCGTCAAGGAACCTAAGACCGACGCCGGTAAGGACGCCAAGAAGGGCGGCGGCGGAGTCTTCAAGCTTCCTGCTCGCAAATATGACCCCGCAAAGCACGACCTAGCCGAATCTCGCCGAGTATCCATTGTCCGAGAGGCCATGGGCAAAAAGACGCTCAAGAAGGAAGAAGACGATGAGGAC
>Ga0181348_1000871_pt1 | contig 13191 bp, 26 predicted proteins | sample Su13VDMM110DN_FD_130092 | JGI IMG/M metagenome (GOLD analysis project Ga0181348, IMG submission 130092) | Freshwater viral communities from Lake Michigan, USA - Su13.VD.MM110.D.N | ecosystem: Environmental > Aquatic > Freshwater > Lake | place: USA: Michigan | collected 2013-07-16
CCACAGCAGAATCTTCAAAAAGAGAAATATTCAAACTAAAGAATAGAGGATTAATATATGACAATGGTGGTTTGTTGAGATGGGTATGAACTGTCATGGTTGTGGAGTAGATATACACTTTCAAGGAGATATAGTATCAAAGTCAGGAAAGTGTATTCCATTAGAATTTAATAATGCTCCACATAATTGTCCAGCTAGTACATGGGCAAAGAAAAAAGAATTTAAATATGGTGCAGAATTTACTGAGGCAGATGGATTCTATGCTTTTGGTAATGTAATTTTACATAGAGCAGATTTTTGTGAATCATGTGGTTTATATAAAGGTTTATTACTTAAAAGTAATGGACACATGGTTAGTGTTCCAAACTCCACAAGAAAGAAAAATAGTAAAGTTTAATAATATAAAACAACAACTATTAAAAAAATACAAAGTAAAGAAATTATCTACAATGCAAGTAAGATATTTAGAAAGAGGTATAGAGTCAATAGGTTATTGGGATATTGAAACTAGTGATTTTAAACCATATCAAAACTTTATGATCTGTTATTGTTTTGAACGCAGAGATATACTAACTGGAAAGATAGAAAAGTTTGAATACCATATTACAAAATCTGATATAGCATCAGCAGTTAGTGATAACAACTTTAACTTTGATTATAAATTATTACAAAATCTATCAAGATGCCTCAACTCTGTAGATCAAATAATAGGACATTATGCAAGTAAATTTGATAAACTATACTATAATGCAAGATGTACACTAACTAAACAATCAAAACTAGTACACGATTTCGGCATAAAAACACAGGGAGATACATGGAGAATGATGAAAAATACACTCAAAGCAGATAGAAATACACTACATAACTTTATCTTGACCACTACTGGAAAATCTGACAAGACTCACGTTGATCTAGAATACTGGTATAAGGCAAGATTCAAAGATAGCCCTGATTGGCAGAAATCCATTGATTATATCTTAGACCATTGTCGAAAAGATGTAGAAATGACTAGAAAAGGACACATGATTATTGAACCATTTACTAGTATATCAGGTATATTAATATGAGAGGTTTATGCCATGTTTGTAATTGTTCCAATAAGGTAATTAGGATAACAAAAAATATGATTCATTGTGAGGAATGTTCAGGTAACTAGAATGATAATATTTAATATAGACGAAGTAGGTTCAGATAAAGGACAATATGATGATATTCCAAAAGCAGTTACCATTTTTTTAAGAAAGATTTGGTTTGAATCTATGGATACAAACGTAACAATGGAAGATACTCTAATACAAGATATAATCGAAACTGCCAACCATGAATTTATACATGAGGCTATTAGTGAATTTATCGGTAAAGATATTGATGATCATAAGATATACAAGTATTTGTATGTATGAAGTTTTTTGAATGGTGGGAAAGACGGCTCACAGCATCATTAGGATTTTTGGTATTTACTCATCTAATGCAGATTCCACATATGATATGGAACGCAGATATGTATATGGAGATTGGGGTTATATCCAGATTGAATCCGATAACGGACTTTATTTTATACGGTGTGGACTTGTTGGAAATACCTGCGATTGTTGCAGTTACAATGAGTTTTATTGCAAGACTTAAATATCATAATGGCAAACAAAAATTATGTTAAAGGCAGAAACTTTGAATATCGTATCATTAAATGGCTCGTCAATAGAGGCTACTATGTCATTCGAGCCTACGGAAGTAAGGGAACTTTCGATATGGTTGCTGTTCCTGCTAAAAACTCCAGGGTTTCTAGAGCGTTACTCATTCAAGCAAAATACAGTAGGAAGAATAAAGTGCAAATTACAACTGAAGAAAAGATTAGATTGGCAGAGGCTTCTCGCAGATATAAAGGTTTCTGTTGTATCGTATATAATGAATACAGAAAACTTAAATGGCAGTTAGTTAATCCATATTACTATGACAGAAAACTTTATCGACAAGACAACGTCATTTAAGACAGTTGAAAGAATATCTTTTGAATTGGTAAATTTCGCAAAAGGTTCAAAGATAAACGTCAAGGTCGCATTTAATCCAGATGATTCCATGCAAGTTGACCAACTATTAGAAGATGATCCAAGTAAAAACACAATACTCATGGCTCTATTGGGATTTAAGAGTATGGTAGAAAAGAATCTAGGCGTTAAGATAATATCTGACTAGATTTATATACTCCTTTATTTTTATTATATCATGAAATGTAGAACATGTAAAATAGAAACTACAAATAAAATGTACTGCTCTATTAATTGCAGCCCACTTAAACCATTTTCATACAAGACACATTCAAGATGTCGTAGATGTTCCGAATGGAGAAATAAAGATACAGTAAAGTGTAGTGAGTGTAATTTCCTAGTATCTCATAACCCAAGATTATCAAGTTGTAAAAATCCTGATAGGTGGTTAAAAGCATATTGAATATATATATGATAAAATATGATAGCAAAAATTCATAGCAACCAATATACTGAAAAAGGTAAAAAATGCCTTGACTGTCACATACTTGTTGATAATAGAGAGAGGGGTACAGGTAATAAGGTTAGATGTAATGAATGTCAAAAGATACACCGTAAAATAAAAAGTAAAGAATATGATAGAATATATTATTTAAAACATAAATGACCATTCAATACTTTGAAACAATAGATAAATCTGAATACCTAAGTGCATGTTGGTATAATAGTCATAAACTATGCAAGAATAAAAGAAAGACCTGTACTTGTAAATGTCACAAGGTTTAAATAATCCATTATATTATCTAATACAATGACAAAGCTAAATAAAGTCGCAGGTGCAACAGAGCAATGTCCTAGTTGCAAAACACAAATAATATGTATGCAGAAACCCGCACAAGGGGAATATCCAGCAAAGTTACAATGGTGTGACAAGAATGGAAATGCACACTATAATTTTGATTTTGCAACCAAGACGACAAGTTGCAAGGAAGTAGCAACTCCAGCAAAAGAAATAGGTATAGGCTCTCTTGGTCTAGAAATAGAAATCATAGAGAAAATAGAAAAAGAGACAGAACAAATCCTCAAGCTACAATTAGCAAGAATCGCTTGTATTGAGCAAGGCTTGAAGAAAAGAAATATACCATACACAGGTGCTTTTGTAGGAATGTTATACAACCAACAAATGGAAAGTTTAAGGAACTAAAAACCCTTAAATACTATCTTTTTTTTATTTATATATGGACATTAGAGCGGAGCGACTAGTTATAATTGATTCCATATCAAAGATAAGTGACGGTGTTAATAAAGATTTAAAACCACTCATACAAAGATTAGCAGATAATATCGCAAATTCTGTAGAGAGTGGAGAAATACAAAATCTCGCAAAACTAGAGGGAGTAGAAGATATGCAACTAACAGATATTGCAACAATAATAAATAGAATGAGAAAGAAATATAATTGGTCATTTGGTAAGACAGCTCTTTATACTCATATTCAACCAAAATACAAAAAAGCAATAGTAGAAGAATACGTCAACACCCAAGTAAGATTAACTGACAAATATGTAGAAGAACATTATGATGAAGTAAAAGATATGCTCAAAAAGGCAAAGGAGAAAGGTATGCCAGCTAAAGACATCATATCAAAAGCAGTTGTATCAGATATGGAAAAATATGATTGGGATTGTTGGTTTGCACAAGAGATAGCATTTCTCGCAATTAAACTAGAAAAAGAACACCTATCAAAACATGATGAAGCACTATGTAAAGAATACTGCAAGAGAGCAAAAACTACTAGAGATGCAAGGTTCGCAACGGACATGAATAGTTATGAGGCAATCATATTAGCAATGAACTCTGCACAATCACTAAAAAACGCAATAGCAGGAGAATGGGAGTTTAAAACATTCTGGGAAGTCCTGGAAGATATGAAAAAATGTAGAGAGTGTAATGGTATTGATGATTGTAAGAACAGTAAATGTAAACATGAATGTCATAGAGTAGTCCGCCCAATGACAACAAAGGGTCTAAAATATGCTATAAAGACAAACGATAAACTACGAGATTGGGATTCACAATGTAAAAGACTAGTAGAACTTAAAAATGATTTATGTAGAGTAGGAAAAATCATACTAGATAATCCAAAGACAAAGAAATTACTTGGTGAAACAGAGATGCGTAGAATGATAAACGCCCATATAGAAAGAGATGATTGTATCCAATGTGATGTATTCCTAGAGAAAAACGGGGATTTCTTTAAATTGGTGATTTAGATATTTACTTTAAACTATTACAAATCTCTAATAGATTTAATGCGTGAACGTAAATGTTCCACATGGATAAGACATGATGTTGATTTCTCACTTTATAAAGCAGTACAATTTGCAGAGTTTGAAAGTACGATTAATGTAAATTCGACATACTATGTACTAGTAAATGGAAAATACTATAATCCGTATAGTGTTGAAAGCCTTGAAAAGTTAAAAATGCTAAGGGATTTAGGACATGGTATTGGTATTCATTATGACCTAACTAGTGTCAAAGAAGCAGATGCAGAAGCCCAAAATCTAAACATTCAAGCACATAGAGCAATATTAGAATACGCACTAAAAATAGAAATTAAATATATAACTTTCCACAAACCATTCATGGGAGTAGAACCAAAATATGAACTAATCACAGAGTTAAACAAAACAGAACTATACTATCCAGATATAGATAACAGATTCAAGTATATATCAGATTCAGGTTGTAACTGGAGAGAAAATCCAATAAACGTAATAATGGAATATCAAAATATCCACATGAATACACACCCAGTATGGTGGAGTGATACAGATGAGGAATGGCAAACTAAAATACATAATTTAGGTCTAGACCTGGAATTAAGTAAATCACTAGAAAAAGAAATACGTGAAGTTTCAATGTACAGAGATAAATTAAAATGAATTATACTGGTGGCTTGTGCCTTGATGGAATGGATTCAATCCCGCAAAACTATAAGGATTATATCTACATGGGTAAGAACGTAATAATTAAAACAGGAACTATCCTAGCAGGAGATGGATTTGGCTATAATTTAGATTTATCACATAAAGAACATGGTCACGGAATACAAATAAAGGACAACGTGCATATCGGTTCACTTTGCACAATAGATAGAGGGAGATGGAGAGATACTATAATTGGAGAGAACACAAAGATAGACAATATGGTTCACATAGCACATAACTGCATCATAGGGGAAAACTGCATGATAGGTGTAGGTGTAAAGATATTAGGTTCAGTAGAAATTGGTAATAATACTAGTATCTGGGCAAACACAGTAATTCATCAAGGTGTAAAAATAGGCAACAACTGTGTAATCGGTGCGAACTCGTATCTTCGTAAAGACGTAAAAGACGGTCAAACATGGTATGGTGTTCCCGCTAAAAAGAAAAGGAATAAATAGAGGGTTACATTACACATAACATGATGTGTGAACCAAAAGAAGAATACTGTGGAAATTGTGGACATGAATACTCTGAACACTATCAAAATGATAAAGAACTATACGTACATAAATGCCAACGTGATGGAGATATGCACATTGGAGCAATAGAATATGATAATAAAGGAAAAATATCAAACGGTTGTGATATAAAAAAATGCTTTTGCGAGGGATTCTATGAGGGTGAATATGAGCCAGATTATGATGATTATAGGAGTGATTTGGATTGAATATATGTAAAATCTGTAATCACGATATGGAATATCATGATAAACCAGGCTGCCTGATGTTTGAATGTACTTGTAAAGAAATCGGAAGAACATATGAGGAAGCACTACTATGAGATCAAAACACTTTTGTAAAAAATGTAAAAAAGAAATATCAACTAGAATAGAAATACATATAGGTAAATGTGTAGAGTGCGAATTAGATTGAAAACATATTCACAAAAATCAAGTACATTCTTACAGATTAAAGGTTATCCAGGATTACAAAATATGGCAGAATATATCATTCAATACATTCCTAAATCTAAAATATACGTTGAACCTTTTTCTGGGTTGGGAAGAACAGTAGAAAAAAAACATGATAAAGTTATTTTAAATGATAAATCAGATTATAGTGTAAATTATCTTAAATTACATTTTCCTTTTGCAGAAATAACACAAGAAGATTTTGAAATTTGTATCTTAAAACATGATTCAGAAGATACATTTTTCCTAATAGATCCACCATGGAGAAAGAACATATATCAAAATAACCCATTACCATTTAATGATAGAACACCAATACAATATTATGATAAACTTATCAAAGAAATACTACCAAAACTAAAAGGTGATTGGATTTTATGTATTGATAGAGATGAGCATGAAATAGGTAAAAGAGTATCTAAATCAGGATATGAAAATTTAGTAATTCAACACCCAAAAAAAGTTTTATTCAATAGACCTTTAGCAGTTAGAATGGCATCAAACAAACCATTTATTAAACAAGAAAAGGAAATAGGTAAATGTGTAGAGTGCGAATTAGATTGAAACTAGTAAAGAAAGATTTCGGGAAATGGGATAAGGAAGAATTATCACTAATAGTAAAAGGATATACTGCAAGACAAATAGCAGATCATATACTAGATAATCAAAAGAGATGTGATATGCTACAAACAAGTTATGATGAATCGGAAAGATGTTTAATAGAACGTGGGGTAATTATAGAAAAACTCAACGAAGAAATTACATATCTACAAGAATTAAATAATGGGCTAAATTATTCCTATGATGAGATAGTATCTAGATTAAAAAAGGAAATTAAAAAACTACCTAAATGTTTCTCAAAAGAATGTATGGGGTGTGAAGTAGATATGCAAAGACATATATTAAACAAAATCTTAGGAGATAAGAAATGACACCTGAACATGAAAAGATAGTAAATGAAATAATGGATAAAATGCCAGATTCATTTTGGGGTAGGCTATGGGATGATGATTGTATTTGTGAGAAATCAGAAACAGTTAATCCAAAGTGTACTAATAAGAGATGTTTAAATGAATCTTGATAACCCAAAAACATATTCCACATTCAAATGGCTATTCATAGATATACCAAAAAATCAAAGGAAATGGGTAAATGAATGAGTAAAAAAGCTTGCACAGATTGTAAACTCAATAACATAGCAGCAGATACTTTAATAAAGGCATGGCTATTAAAAAAGGTGGAAATAAATGATAAAACTTACGAGGAAACACTAGAATGAAAGATAATACCCCAAAAGATGATGGATTGAGAAAATTCGATAGTAAAATACGAGACAAGTTTAATGCACAACCAATGGAGAAAAAACAAAAATCACTTAATGCTAAAACTTTTATTTTATATGTATTTGAATTGACAGAGAATCAAAAGAAATCATTTGAGGAAAAAGAAGCCGATAGTTTAGAATTAATAGTTAATCACCTCAAGACTTTTAAAAAATCATATGTTGCAACATCATTCGGTATGGACTCTATAGTTCTAATGGATTTAGTCATAAGAGGTGCAAAAATCGCAAATGTAGCAATACCCGATATGTTTTTGAATGACACATTAAACACATTCAAAGAAGAAAAAGCATACTGGAAAGAAATGGTATCATTTTTTGGAATTGAAAACCAATTTAAATTATTCACACCGCCAAAAGATAAAGAGGGTAAACAACAAACAGTATGGACTATTGCTAAAAAGGTTGGACATTTACCAAGTTTCAGAAGTACAAGGCGTGGTAAAAAAACATTAATAGGGTCTAAAGGTGAAACTCCTGAATGTTGTAATATATTAAAAAAAGCATCTATGAAGAAATTTTTAAAGTTATTACCTGAATCTGAACGATATGATTGTCATTTTATAGGCACTAGAGCAGATGAATCTAGAATGAGAGCAATGTCAGTTCTACAAAGATGCAGGACTTATCTTATAACTGCAATGTTTCCATTTCCAATTCGTGCAGTAACACCATTATCTTTTTGGACTTCTGCTGATGTATATGAATATTATGCTCGGTATAACATACCTAAAAATCCAGCATATACAGCACATAATATGAATAGAATGGGGTGTGCATCTTGTCCTGCACATAAGAATTGGGAAATTAGATTAGCAAAAGACCCAACCAATGAGGGATTTGGAATGTTAGAAATGAATCTAAAAATAGAAAGAGAAACAGAACCAATACGGTTTGAAGCAAGTATAGTATCTTTAAAAAAATGGATTACTAACAAAGAATGTGATGAACCACAACGACTCAGAATAATTAAATTATTCCAATCTTTAAATATAGAAATTAGTAATGTAGAATCAGATAAATTACTAAAAAAATGGTTAGCAAGTAAAGGTGGAGAGGGAGATAGATGATACCATTTCCAGATAAGAAATACAATATAATATATGCTGATCCCCCTTGGACTTATGATAAATCAGGTGGTATAAAATCAGCAAGAGGTTTAGCAAAAAAATATTATTCAACAATGACAATAGAAGATATTAAGGCATTACCTATATCAGATATAGCAGATGATAATTGTTATTTATTTTTATGGGCAACTGCACCCAATATACAACAGGCTTTAGATACTTTAAAAGCATGGGGATTTCAACTATTTACAATAGTATTTACTTGGGTTAAAATAAACAAAAAAGCAAATTCTTTGTTTTGGGGTATGGGAAATTCATCAAGAGCTAACCCTGAATATGTATTACTTGGAAGAAAAGGTAAATTAAAAAGATTAGATGCAGGTGTTCATTCAATAGTACAAGAAAAAATACAAGTACATTCAAAAAAACCTGATGAGGTAAGAAAAAGAATAGTTAGATTATACGGAGATTTACCAAGAATTGAATTATTCGCAAGAGAAAAGAAAAGTGGGTGGGATTCATGGGGAAATGAGATAGATGAAAATCGCAAATGAATATGGACATATCACTATATACTGGAATAATAAATTCATCTGTCTTACGTGTGATGTATGGTGTACTATAAAATGGTGGTTCATTGACAAATACAATAAGAGATAGACATAATACAAAAGCAAGAGATGGAGCAATATGGCGTGACTGTGGCGATAAACATTGTATTTGGTGTATAGAAAATCGACAAAACGTAAAGATCAAAGCAAGGTTAGCAGCAAAAGATGAAACTTCTCTATTATAGTATATATATGATATAATCATGCGATTAGATTTTCAAACTATCAATCTAGATGAAAAACTATACAAACGTGCAATAGAATGTACATTATATGAAACTTTGAAAAAAGTTGATTCCAGGTGGGCTAAAATACTAGATAATCTTGATATTCACATGTATTCTTCCGCAAAATCACATGAGGATAAATTCTTCCATGGTATGAATGGTGTAGGTGGAATAACAGGAATAAACACAATAACAATGTATCTAGATGATAGCAAAAGTAACCCCAAAGACCCTATCCAAATGGCACTAAGGGTAAACATGTTGGCAATATCCCATGAACTATGCCATCATATCCTACTATCCATGGGCAAAACCCACAGAGTAAAACTAAGGAATAACGACTACTCAGGTCATAAGATAGGGGATACATTAAACTTTAGCACAGCAGAAGTACACGATAGACACATGGAAAAGAGATTCATAGCACTATCATTCTGGCATTATATAAAGGGTTTTATACCATACAAGTATAAGATAAACATAATAGACATAACTGACATAATATGAAAACTGCCTTTTGCCTTGCAACAATGATAGTTTTACTAGTTGTATTAACAATATTAATATTTTCTTAGGCGGGGGGGGGGTATCCCACACAAAATGCTTTTGTAAAAATTAAAAAATAAAAAAAATATTTCGAGCCTAAAACGCTATTAGGGCTATAAGCATAAAACCAGGAAAACGTACTGTACCGTACCGTACACTATATAAAGGGTACGGTACTTATATAACGCCTAATCTTACGCCTAGAGTGGAAATATAGGTGTAAATCCTAATTTCAAGCCTAAAACTATAATCAATATAGAAAAATTAAGCGTTTTTTCAAATAAAACATCAATTTTAGAAAAAACTGAAAAAATCCTAAATCGTGAAATTATCTTTTATGGAATTAGCCATTTTAGACAGACGATTTAGAGAAATTCTTAACCCACAGGAAGCACAAAAAATATTAAATTTGTTATTTTCTTTCTGCTCATGATAAAAAAAAATGGCGGGTAAAATTAAATTCTTGCAGTTTGAACAGATTTTAACGTGGTCAGATTGCTTTTTATTCATTTTTGAGCCTCATGGCAAAATAAATGTAAAACGCCTAATTCGTTTGATGTCCATGCTTGACCATTGATCTTTTTATGGCAAACATAACAATAATTCATTTTTTAGCCTCATAACATACATGAATTATTGTTAATTCAGGTAAAAATTGACTTAATAATAATTCGTTACAATTTTTACAATATTTTAAAATTGTTTTATTCATACAATAAATCTTAAAGTAATTCTATTAAAGTGTTCATACCCAAAACATACGGTTAAAAGGGTTAAAAATAATATATACAATAAACAAAATAATAATGGTATGAAAGAATTTAACAAAAAAACTGATTGTTCAATGTGTGGAATTTTTTTAACACCGAAAAACATATTTGAAAATCTAAACGTATGTAAAAAATGCACCAAGGAGTCTTTTTAAAATGACAACTGGCAGACAATGTGTAAAATCATTTGAACAAGGACAAAAAGCACAAGCTGGAAATTATTTTACAGATGGGAAAATATTGTGCTTGTTTGGTGTTCGAATTGCTGAGCATAGACAAGATGGCATCTATTTTTCTATGGGTGGCTATCAAACAGTAACAACATCTAAATGCCTAAATTTTTTAAGTGGTGTTGGCGTATCAACTAGAAAAGGAGTGACAACAATGTATAATCCATTTGGTGCTAGAATTGAAATCAATTCTAAAGAATGGTATAAAGTAGGAAATTATACCATTGAGGTTAAAGCATGACCCAAAAAGAATTTATTAAATCGGGTCAATACTTGATTAAAGAAGTAGAAAAAAGAGCTGAGAAAGGAGCAAAATATTTTTTCAGTCCTGATGCTATGAGATTTTTTTCAAGTAGAATATGTCAACTATGCTGGAAAAAAGACAATGATATATTTTTTGTAACTAGTGAGAAAAATGGAAATTCTTATAGAAAATATACAATCCGAAAATCCTCAACAAGTGGAGATATAACCACTATGGGAGAATTTCAAGCATATGATACCATAAATGAAGCAAATATGGCAATTCGTGAAATCATTGAGGTAGTAGAAAATTGAAACAAGTAATTGATACAAACAAAAGTATTGATACTGTTTTTGAGTTATTCAAAAATAGCTCTTTAACAAATCTAGCATGTAAGCCCTTTTGTTCGGGTTATCTATACCTGGATAATGGATATGGCAAAAATACTTTTGTCGATTTTAGCGTTGAAGTACAAAACAATAAAGTCATAGTTTCAATGTTAAAAAAAGATGTCCCGTATTATTGGCAATGGCAATTTGATTATATTTTTGATGATGCCATTGAGAAAGTAAATGGAGCATTAGAGAATTGAAACGGGTTCTAATTGGTAAAATTGGCGTTGATTCTGGGCAAATAATGATAGTAGATCCGTGCTATATCGCAAATCATAAGATGATATCAGATAAATCAAAATGGAATAAATTTAATGAGGCTCGAAATTTTGATCTAGATATCCAGGAAATGTGTAGCGGTATAGTTTCAAGAACTAGATCAGGTGATGGTGAATATTCAGTATATGCTACATACGATAAGGGCGGAATTAAAAAATTAGAGATTATTTTTTAAAAATCTCTATAAATTTTTAATTTTTGCAGCGGTTTTAATTAAAAAAAATAAAAGAATTACATATTAGAAATTATATAATCCAGGATTTTTTTTTTCTGTTTGATGCTTAATCTATCCATTAAGTTTTTTTCCGCTTTTTGTATGTCCATAATATGATATTATTTTATTATCATATAATATTTAGTGTGAATAATAACTAAGTAAATCCACGAAATACGATTAAGGAATAGATACACTAATGGATAAACGATAATATAGTATTATTTATATCCTAGATATACTATTTTATAATTATCAAGAAATACAAAATCTATTCTTGACGTAAGTATGAGCAGACTTTAAGGCTCAATTTCAATTAATTACTTCACTCTATGAATGAACAATACTAAACTCCTTAACCCGCCTATAACAATTAGAACCTAAAATTTTCCTGGAATTTTCCTGCAACCCCTTTATATACCCTATATATAGATGATTAGCATTGGGATTTTGTGCCTATGTTTAAATTAGGCTTTTAAATCCTAGTAAGATGACGTTTGAAATTTTGCAGACAATTTAATCTAAAAAAAAAAATAAACGTCATATTACAAAGGATCTTACTTCAATATAAATCTATATTTTTTCAATTTTATATTTAAGGGTAGGCACGAAAATTTTCATGCGTAATTTTAGGCGTGAACTAAAAAAAACGCGATCACCGTAAAGTATATATATAAGTTTCGCCTCTCGCTTTTAAAAACCGAATAATTTTCACTAAAATAGTATTACTTTAGTTACGATACCTACAATAATACTCACAAGTGTTTATATATAAGATATGGTATATATAGTCATGGAAGAATTAAAACTAGAGTACGAACAACTTTCTGCAAAGTATAAAGACCTAAAAACAATATACAAAGGCATCGAAGATATAACATTCAAAAATAAAGAAACAAAGAAAAAACAAAAGATACTTGGTCGAGAAATGTATGCAATGAACCTAAAAATTATAACACTATTGCAAAAAATGAGCGGTATAAATCTTGTGTAATACTTTACCTAAGTCTAGTTTCACGTAGTAATACTTTACCTATTTCATCTACTTCCAGGAAGAATTTAAAATAATCAGTAATGTCCTCAGGCATGATATAACCAAACTCATCAAACAACTCTCTGAGGATATCAAGAGCCATATAGTTTACTTGTGTTACACTTATGTTATTATCTCCCCCAAACTGTTGTGCGGTTGCTGTAGTATAGCCAACCATGTAGGCTTTCTTTTCTTCTACTGTTAGCATGATATAATCTGAGGATAGTCCTATTTATGTTTTGTGGGGATATACTTTTATACCATATTATATTATGATTCTTC
>Ga0181348_1000872_pt1 | contig 13191 bp, 18 predicted proteins | sample Su13VDMM110DN_FD_130092 | JGI IMG/M metagenome (GOLD analysis project Ga0181348, IMG submission 130092) | Freshwater viral communities from Lake Michigan, USA - Su13.VD.MM110.D.N | ecosystem: Environmental > Aquatic > Freshwater > Lake | place: USA: Michigan | collected 2013-07-16
ATGTTCATAGTAGGACAATCAATGGCATGGTTTCAATTTAATGGTCCAATCTTATGGGGTTGGGCTAAACAATTCAAATATATCATATTAATATTAGGAATACCAGTATCCTGGTTTTTCATGGAAGCTACTAATAATGCAGTATTAGGGTTTGAAGGTCAGTTGTGGCCTAGCAGATTTTTATCATTTGTATCAGGTATGTTTGTGTTTAGTGTATTAACGTATATATTCAAATCAGAACCAATTACAATCCAAACAGCAGTGTCGTTAGTATTAGCATTTGGCATAATATTAATTCAGCTCTTTTGGAAGTGAAATATATTTATTAATAAAATAAAAGCTAATATATGAGACAGATAGATATTCTTATTCAAAATCAAGTACGAACCATATTAAATGAAGGGGTTCATCAGACATTTAAATCAAATCAAACACCAGGCGAACCATGGCCTGAAAATGCACCTGGTAATTGGAAAGGCCTTGAACTTACGTCACAAAAATATTTAGAAAAAATTAAAGCATCTAAATTTAATCTAGGCTCAGTATCTGCCGGGTTAGCTAAAAATCCAATATACGTATTAAATTGGAAAACCGAAACATATTGGTTTTATCACAATAATGAAGTATATTCATTGGGTGGTGGTGAATATGGACGAGATTTAGGGTATGATGTCAAAAATGTAGATGGTCAAGAACGTTTAAATTTATATAAACTACCTGATGATCGAGGTGAAAACACATTACTTGGATACTATGTATGGGATGGTTCTAAGTTAACATGGACTCTAAAAGTAGAAAAATCAAAAAGCGATACAGAAGTTGTTGATAAAATCCATATGGCATTAGACATTGCAGGTTTTATCCCGGTGATAGGTGATGCTGTCGATTTAGTTCACGCAGTTTGGTATTTTTATGAAGGAAACATATTTGAAGGAATACTATCTAGTCTAGCTGTTATACCAGTTGTTGGGTCATTTATTGCTGCGAGTGGAAAAGCTGCTATTCGTACAATGAAAGGCTTAAATAAAGTAGATGATATGGGCGAAATTGCATTAGCAATTGTTAAAAAAATGAATCCAACTAAAGCAGAAATGGCACTTATTAATCGTGAATTAGCAGTTATCTATGATAAAGTTGGTAGTAGCAAGATGTTAAGTGACTTAGTTGGTACATCCACTATAGATGATATATTAAAACAACTTGGCAAAGCTAGAAAAAAATTAGACGGATTAGATTTAGATAAATTACAAGATATATCAAAACAACAAGCTAATTTAGGCAAAGCAATTGATGCAACCACAGATGCAACAAAACTTACAGATAAAGCAACTAGTGTTAGCGGCATATTAGGAAAAGGTAGAATTAACAAAGAACTACGAAAAATATCTTCATTAACATATGAAGCTAGTGCTAAAGAAACAGGTAATTTATTAGTTAAGCTCGTACAAGGATTACCTGGAGGTAGAAAACTAACTTCAGGATTAGGTGGACTATTTCAATTAGGCGTTAAACCAAAACAAGCACAAGCATTAGTAAATACAATGGCACGTGGTTTTATAAAACGAGTTAAACAAGATCCAGATAAATTATTATTATTAATAAAAACGTCAAACAAATTACCGGTTAGTACATACGAACCAATATTAAAAAATATGAATAATTTGTTGAAAAAATCACAAAAAAATCTAGATGTCGATTCATTACGAAAATATGCAAAAAACATAACTATCGATAATGCTGGTAAAATAAAAAAGTTTAAAATAAACGATTTAACTGATTCTGAAATTACTAGTATGTTAACTTCAGGTGCTGTTAAAATAAGCCCAAAAGATTTAGCAAAGGTAGATGCGGATGGATTACGCACATTAATGAGTAACGTTGACGAAAAACAGTTTGCAACGATGGCTGATACTATCGCAAAACATGCAATTGATAATGATAATCCATTTTGGAATAGTATGTTATCAGATCCACAATCTAAATTAAAAGCGTGGATTTGGCCTGGTGATTTTAAAGGTGCTCAAGATTTATTGGTTGCAAATTTAAATGATGTTAGAAAATGGGCTGATATCGTATACAATGAAGCATCAGCAGTATTAGGAGATACAATTGTTGACGAAAAAATACCTGGATTAGTTCCTGAAAGTCCTAGACGAGAATCGTTTATATATCCTGCGGTTAAAACAGGAATGAAAAAATATGCTCCAGACACATATGGTATGGTTAAAGGTACTATAGGCAAAGACGGATTATTGTCGGCGATGACTCCATTAGGATTACCAGATGAAAGTATGGCAGCATATGATCCAAATAAATCCAAATAAATCTAAATAAAAGTTATATAATTATGGAAAAACTATATGAATCAGTACTCCCATCAATTGCTAATATATTATTAATGCATATTGATGGGTCGTATCGATTAAAAGATAGACATTGGGACACGATAATGCACGTTACTAGTGGAGTATTAGACCCAATGGGGCAATGGAAACACCCAGGTAAATGCACAATGATACCCACAACAGATGGTAGTATTACAATGCATCGAGTGCCATTTGAAGTTATAGGAATAGATGAAACAGGTCATGCAATTTGTATGAAGCCAGAACAAAATTATCAGTATACAGGTAAAAATATATTTGAAATACCAAATGCTGGCCGATTTAAAACATTAGCAATACAATTAAAAAACGCAATAGAAAATGGATCAAAATACACCAAGTAGAGGATTGGGTGATGATATAAAAAAAATTACATCAGCAACCCGGTTAGATCAGTTAACTGACAAAATTTTTCAATTATTAGAGATGGATTGCGGTTGTGATGATCGCCAAGAGTGGGTTAATGAAAAAACAAAAAATTGGTCAATATATAAAAAAAATAGAAATAAGGATAAATAATGGGTTTGTTAAATAAATCAGGAATTGGTAATGGTTCTACTATAGAATCATTGCATGTTACTAACATATACGATACGTTAAATGGCTCAGGATCATATGAAGTAGTAGCAACCGGTTCATTTACTGGTACGTTTGATGGTACGTTTACGGGTACGGCAACTACATCATCATATGCAATATCATCATCACAATCGATATCGTCATCAATAGCAGTTACAGCATCTCGAGCATTGGTATCAAATACTGCGTCATATGTTACGGCATTAACACAAGAAGTGAATATATCAGGTTCGCTTCGATTACATAAAACAACTAGACCAACACCAGATTCTACATCGACACATTTATATGTTAGTAATTCTGCAGATTTAGGTGACCAAAATGAATATGATTTGTATTATACACATAATGGTTATGATTTTAACATGGGTTGGTATGAATCTAAACTCGATACTGGTATAAAATGGGGTGGAGTTGTAACGACTTCAGGATCTACAATATATGTTACCCCAGGCTGTGGTATTATAACAAACCACCATGCTATAACCACCGCTGCCAGCAATACTGAAGTTACTACGGTTAATTGGGGTGCAATAACTGCTAGTGCTACGTATCTAACTGCATCACAAGTTTCATACTTATTAATAGACCAAAACGGATCATTATTACAACATACATCACCATTTACTCCACAAGAATACAATGAAAAATTTCCATTAGGATATATATTTTCATTAACTACATCTAGCATTAGTAGTTATTCGGATGCACGCGTAACTACATATGGTAATGATGAACAACAATATCAATTTATCCGGTCATTTGGTCCTTTAAAGATTAAAGGATATGATATCACAGCACAATCATCTAGTTTAAAATTAAGTATAGCAGGCGGTAGAACGTATCGTGCAGGTGGATTTTATAGTCAAAATCCAGACGAACCATCCATATATGATTCTACTACAGTTGCAACAGGTAGTTTAATTAGAATATATAGAGACCCAGCTGCTGTTGGTAGTTTTAAAGCTGCACTTAGTTCTAGTGGTGTTCCATACGGAGATATAGATCCAACTAAATGGGATGATGGAACTGGTACATTGGCAAGTGTCGGGGCGAGTGAATGGACAATTCAACGTGTATTCCAAGGTCCAGTAAATGGATTAACATATGTGTATTATGGTCAAAATAAATATGCAAGTTTAGATGCCGCTGTACAAAATTTAGCAACTGATTCATTTGCTGAATCTGATACTAGTATAATTGCGTTACCATTTATTGGTTATGTTATATGTAAAGGTGATACTACGGATTTAACTAATACTACTAATAACCGAATCATTAATGCTGGATTATTCCGAAATACAGCAGGATCATCTGGAGGTGGTGGTGCTAGTGCAACCAATTTAGATTCTTTAAGTGATGTTGCTATTACATCAGCAGCAAATGGTCAAACCATTATATATGATGCTGGGAATTGGATTAATAAAAATATATTTCCATATACTGGTTCAGCTAGTATTACTGGGTCTGTAAATGTTACTGGTAGTATAACGTTAAAATCACCTGCTACATTTGCATCTAGAATACACATTGGTAATACGCCAATACCATCTGGTTCGTTAGATGCTGCAGTTAGTAATGCTGTTATAGATTATGGAATAGATGGAAATGAAGGATTAATACTACAATATGGCGGCGGAACGTATAATGATCAAGGTGGTATTAAAATTACACCATATGGTGTTGCACTATTTGGGTCAGGCGACGAAGATTTAATTCGAGTAGTTAATGAAGATGGCGGCCAAACTGTATTTAAAATAGATAACACAAACAAAGTAGCAATCGGCGATACACATATTGGATCGCGTACATTAACAGCATCGTTGTCGATATATAATACTACTGCAAACGATCCATCTTTTGCTGTATATGATACAGGTAATGGTAACATTTCTCCATTCATTGTTGATGGTGATGGTAGAGTTGGTATTGGTAAACTTAATCCTAGCGCTAGTTTAGATATATCAGGTAGTGGTTTAATCACAGGGTCATTACGTGTTACTTCTGGCATTACTGGTTCATTGTTTGGTACATCATCATTTGCCATTACAGCATCCCATGCAATAACAGCATCGTATATTGCTGCAAGTTCATTAACACAAAATATTAGTATTACAGGATCATTAGTAGTATCAGGTTCAGGTTCACAAACTAATAACGCAATTATAGTTTCAATACCATCAGGTTCAGCTTCGCAACAATATGGTGTAGCAGTATTTAAATATAAACAATTTACCTATAATGCAGATCAAACAAAAATATATGAAGATGATTATATTCGTTTAAGCTATGATACTAGTGGATCTGATCCAGAAGTTTATGTATTACAAAATCCAACTACCGGTCGTATACAATGTATAACATTTAGTACTAAATTTCCTGCATCAACTGTAGCAGTTGATGGTATTACTAGTTTATCATTAACAGATATTTGGCCAAATGGTATTGGGAGTGATGAAGTATTAACATCATATATAACTGCAGGATTAGATCCAACATATCCATATTATATAGTTACTTGGTATAGAACTAATACAACATATGGTGGAAATATTAGTGTAGTAGTGCACCGTTATGCAACTAACGTATAATTAACATAATATGATATACATAGCAAACATTAAAAAATCAAAAATACAAGAAACGGATAAATTTACTAGAAAAGAATTTATAACCGAATCTCATATTGTAGATGCACTTAATGAAACAGAAGTAAACGAAAAAATACAAGCATATTATAACAATTTAACTACTAGTAGTATTACATATATTATTGAGTATCAAAGTATATACCCATTGTTATAATATGCCATATTTATAATAAAAGAGATAAATAATGAAACGTTTAAATGAATGTGGTTGTGGTTGCGGCGGAGCAACTGGAGGATGCCAAGACAAAGAAAGTCAAAATTACATGTTCTTTCAAAATTTGCAAACGATACAACACGCTATAGAAGAATTATTAAATATGGATCCGGCTCAAGTAGATTCAATGTTAAGTGATGGCCATGCATGGGCAGTAGATCATATAACTACTTCTACTGATGATATTGAAGAAGTATATCATTTTCTTACTGCTAATTCAGAACATGGAGATTCATATAATTCACAACAACCTCAATTTGTCCCAACTAGTTTTGGAAATCATTTAAAACAAGTAATGGCAGAACGAATTGAGCGCAGAGATGGTAATTGGATAGTTAAACCTAAAAAGGGCGATCATGTTTTAGGAACACACCCTACTAAGAAAGCTGCAATGAAACAGTTAGCAGCAATTGAAATTTCAAAACATCGTAAATAATGTAATGTCATACTTAAACGCAAATATACCAACTATAACATGTTATATTCGGAATGAATTTTTATTCAATAAAGAACGCGGTCAAGGTGAATTCACTTTGGCCGATGTACATTCAGTGGCATCAATTCAAAAAAGAACGCCATTGTTTGAAGCATTCTTAGAAAATGGTGTTAATTGGACTAGAAGACCAATACACGCATTTTGTTGGAAACGCGATGCTGAAGTATTACCATTAACAGAGCATGTATATTGGGACTGTTTTTCTTCATATATCGATGTTCAGATACGAGAACGATTGTCTGGATTGCGAGCTGATTTAATATCCATAACCGGAGTTAAAAGATCAGGAACATATATGTTCACATTAGATTGGTCACACGAAAATCGAAATGTTTTAGATACTAATTTTTCAGAAACACCAGAACACAAATGTGGTCATGTATTTAAAATGGATAATGGAAATTATTTTATCTATCCAAACAACCGAGTAATATGGATGGATAATGCATGGACATATAAAAGAATAGATAAGAATCCAGGATATAAAATTGACATGACAATATATTCAGTTGAAGGAAATGCTGGGTATGAAACTGATTATTCATATATGACTGAATTTAAACCAGATAAATTGTCCAAATAAGATATTTATTAATATGAAACTATTAAATTTATTATTCGAAGCCAAAGAAAAGAAATCAAATGATGATTTCGAAGACTTTGCAGAAACTAGAGGAGACGGTGCAGAAAAGATTGCTAATACAGCACACCAGAAAGGTGGATTAGCACTTTTAACGTGGCATCATTTCAAAGTTAAGGCACCATATTATAAAAAGGCAACTAATGGTAAATTTAATTTAAAAGAGGCAAAACGAGAGTTTAGTCAAACAAAAGCTAAAATATCTTTAAGTATGAGTCCAATTGAATTTCAAAGAGAAGTAGGTCGTTTAGAAGTATTAGGTGAATTAATAATCCGAGAACAAGGTAAAAAATGATATCGTTTAAAGTATTATTATCAGAACAACTAGATTTTTCTGGATTCGCAATGAATAAAACATTGAATTCAGATGTATGGGACGATATGAAACTTCAAACTGAAATTAGAACTAAACTATTGAAGATTGCTCGCGATTACATTAATTCATTAGATGTAAAGGTAAAATTAAAAGATATTACATTTACAGGTAGTTTAGCAAATTTTAATTGGTCAAAACATTCTGATGTTGATTTACATGTTATAATCGATTTAGGTAATATCGATCACAAAACAGAAATAAAAGATCTATTAGATATCAAAACAGATTCGTGGAATACTAAACACAACATAACTATAAAAGGATATGATATTGAATTATATTTACAATTACACGATCAGGAACATCATTCAACTGGAGTATATTCGGTATTGCATAATAAGTGGGTAACTAAACCTAAATTCAAAGAAGTTTCTATTAATAAAAAACAAATAACAAAAAAATACAATAAGATTGCAGATACATTTAATGACATCCAATCAGATTATAAAAAACATAAAGATTATCTAGACGTAGTTGATAGATTAGAAGCTTTGCGAGATAAGATTAAAAAAATGCGTAAAGCTGGTTTAGAAACTAAAGGAGAATTTTCCACTGAAAATATAGTTTTTAAATTAATTCGACGCAATGATATAATGGGAAAACTAAAAGATTTATTAACCAAAGCATATGACAAATCAGTTTCGATTGATGAGTCTTATATTGCCAGTTTAACCGAATATGACATATGATACGATTAAAAGATTTATTATTTGAACAAACTAAAACAGTTGTTAAAAAAACACCATCTCAAGCAGTTGCTAAACCATTACAGCCAAACAAGGTAATGGAACCGCAACATATTACGAGAGGTTTGGAAATTGCAAATAAATTAAAACAACGTGGTTTTACTGATGAGCAAGCAGCTGCAATTACAGGTAACTTCTGGGCAGAGTCTGAATTTAATCCTGCAGTATCAGGTATGGGTGGGGCAAAAGGATTAATGCAATGGACTGGTAACCGTAAGGTAAATTTAATTAATTATGCAAAGAAACAAGGTAAAGTGTGGACAGATGAAGATACCCAATTAGATTTTTTAAAACACGAATTATCAGATCCATGGGAGAAGAGACAATTTGACTCTGGTATGGCTGGTCAAGACGTAGCAGCAAAAGCAAAAGGGTTCTATTCAAAAAGTGAACGAGCAAATGCACCAGATTCGATAGTAGATCGAATACACGGAGCTCAGGAAATATATAAAAATTTAGTTAATCCAGCTACTGTTACTAATCAAGCTGCCAACACAACTAATAGTACAACTCCCACAACTACTACCACTGAAACTCCCACAACTACTACCACTGAAACTCCTGCAACTACCACTGCACCTACTAACCAAAAAACTAAATAAACTATGATACGATTAAAAACATTATTATTTGAACAATTTGGCCGAATTGATAGTGAATTAATATTAGCAACTACATTGGTACTAGAAGCTGGTGGCGAAGGCGAAACTGGTATGTTAGCAGTAGCACATGTTATTAATAACAGAGCTAAAGAAAATCACAATGGTTGGGGAACTAACCCAGTTAAACAGGTATTACAACCATATCAGTTTTCAATGTGGAATGATTATAATGCAGGGACAGAAGAATGGGGTGATGTATTAAAACGTGCTCAATCTAGAACATCACAATGGGCATATGCATTTCCATTAGCAAAACAATTGAGATCTAAAACATTATCATCTGCAGATCCAACGAAAAATGCAATATTTTATTACAACCCGGTAACGGCAAATGCTGATTCATTAGGATTTACAAAACATCCAGATTATGTACAAACTAAAAAAATTGGTAAACATGTATTTGGTAAATTAGTTTCTGATGGTGATACCGTAAAGCCTAAGGATAAAAAAAATAATAAAGGTAAAGAGTACTCAGTAAAAGACGGTGAAACATTAGGTGGTATTGCAAATAGAAATAATACTACCGTTGATGACATCATATCAAAAAATCCAGGATTGAAACCAAATAGTGTTAAAGCAGGCCAGAAAATAAAAATATAAAATAACTTTGATTTATGTATTGAATTATTTATAATAAAGATAGAAATGATAAAGTTATGGCAGAAACAAAAAATTATATGAACATATTATTTGAGGAATCAATGAAATTGTTTATAAAGTCTGGCGGCGATTTTCCATCTGATTGGGATAAAACTAAAAAACTAACATTTCTGAATGAGAGTTTAAGTTATGCACTAAAATATGAATATTATGAACAATGCGGAGTTATTCGTGACTACAAACAAAAAATCGAAGAAGAAGGGTAAGTATCAAGTATTTATACTTAATGATACTGTTAATACATTTTCCAATGTAATTGACTCGTTACAGAACATATGTGGGCACAACTATTACCAAGCAGGCCAATGTGCCACCATTACGCACAATGTCGGTAAATGTTCGATATTCATCGATACATACGATGAATGTGAATCAGTGGTTGAAGATTTAAAACTAAATGGAATCGATTCTCATATTGAAAAATATAAACCAGTTACAAATGATAAAGACGATACAAAAAATTCTAAATAATTTTCGTATTGGGCTATTACATGCAACGTATCATCGATGTATGCGTAAAGCTGTAAAAGCTAGCGAAGAAAAGAATCTAGTTGAATTTAAAAAGTATATATACCAAGCAGAAGATGTTTGGCGTAAAATAGTTATAATAACAGAAAAACAAAAACAATGGGAAGAAAATCAGCACACACCGGATTAAGTCCAAAGGATAGATCTATCAATCTTATGGATCAATTCATAAAAAAGAATTCAATAAAAACAATTAACGTTCCGAGTCTTCCTGCGAGAAGAAAAGATCCTAATATACCAATTGAATTGTGGCCATATCAAGATCAGGTTGAATATTATGAAAATCGTACAGACGCTGATAAATTCAATGATAAATTTTCCAACTATGCAGATTGGTTCAATGAAGTAAAAAAACAATCTAAAGTATACCCTAGTACATTTATTAGTTTTGTTGCAGATAAAAAAGAACTAATGACAACAATGTATACTAATAAGTGTTGGCCTAAGGAAGCAGTTCGAGAATTACAAAAATTGGGTGTATATTAAACAATGAGTGATCAACCTCAATATAAGTATGTTTATGGTATTGGTAAACAGCCATTGAATATATCTGAGTCTGAAATCAGATATGCAATCGATAATACCAAATCCAATGCAGAAGCCGCACGTTTCATGAAGGTTTCTTTTAGTACATGGAAGAAATATGCTAAAATGTATGTTGATAGAGAAACTGGTAAGACTTTGTATGATATGCATACCAACCAAGAAGGACAAGGTATCAAAAAGACTTCGATCCGAGCTACTGCTGGAATGTATAGTATAGACGCTATATTGGAGGGAAAACATCCTAATTATCCTAGTTGGAAACTTAGAAATCGTTTATTAGCATTAGGTATATTTTCAGAGCAATGTAGTTGTTGCGGATATGTAGAACGCAGAGTAACTGATGATACAGTTCCATTATTATTGGATCATATTGATGGAGATGATACAAATCATTGTATAGAAAATTTACAGTTGCTTTGCTTAAATTGTTTCTATATGCAAAGCGGTAATCCATTTAATAAAGACAAAGAACATTTTTGGAATTATAATATGTTAGGTTAATATTTATTAATATGATACAAATGAAAGCATTATTATTAGAAGGTCGATATGAATCCATATCAAGACAACTATCTAGAAAATTAATTTCAGTTGTAAAAGATAGTTTCGAATCGACTAATGATGCTGACGGTAAGTTTTTAGGTCGTAAAATTTATTATACCGCAAATGAATCTATCCCAGATATAAATTCCGATGAAGCGGCCGAAGTATATACCGAAGAAATTGAGAATCGAGAAATTCCATTAGAATTTTATTTGTCATTCAAGATACAATGGATCGATGGGCATGGAGATATGCTCGTAGACGGAAATGTTTATAACAGTCATAAACAAGATGCAGACGAACCACCACTCATGGAAGTTTTATTAATACTAGATCCAGAATCATACCCAAATGTATTGAATAATGTAGTAGCAGAACTTTCAGATACTATACGACACGAGATTGAACATTTAACTCAATCAGGTTGGAACATGATACCTGGTAAATATATTCCAACTGATATTAAAGTACGAAAACAAATTGACTCAGGTAAACTTCGTCCGTATCGTTATTATACGTTATCAAAAGAAATACCAGCAATGATCCAAGGTTTGTATAACAAAGCAAAAAAAACCAGAACACCATTTGCTGATGTAGTCAATGATCATCTACAAACAATAATCGATAAAGGGTGGATGACACCAGAAGAATCTGAAACAATAAAAAATACATGGAGGACATATCTTCCTAAATTAGGTATACGACAGGAGTTGTAATGAGTAAAATTAAAGGAGCCGATGGCAAAGAATGCTGGGACGGATACCGATATAATGGTACCGAAGATGGTAAAGATAAATGCGTAAAGGTAAGTGAGATGCAAGAAATGACCGTATGCAATGAATGTGCAGTTGCAATGATGGAAGACATTAAAGCAGGTAAATTCAATGATGTTATAACAGAGGCGGAATATCAAGGACGTAAAGTTCCATTAGGTAAACCAATGCGAGGCGATATTAAAAAATTCAAAGTATACGTTAAGAACCCAGAAGGCAATGTAGTTAAAGTTAACTTTGGCCATGGTGGTACCTCAGCTAAAAAAGCAGGTCAAAAGACAATGCGTATCAAGAAATCAAACCCAGCTCGTAGAAAAAGTTTCCGTGCTAGACATAACTGCGACAATCCTGGACCTAGAACCAAAGCAAGATATTGGTCTTGTAGAAAATGGTAAAAAAATATATATTTTGGTTGGATTTTGATAATTTATTTCATATATTTATAGTATAAAAATAATGAGTTATGAAAAAAGAAACATTTGGTATTGTAGAAGTAACAGCAAAAGGAGCTGTTGTTAAAGAAGTAGGAACAGGTAATGATATTACTCACTTGTTCAGAACAGATATGATTAATTTAGCAGTGGTGAATTTAGAAGCACTTAAATTCAATCACGAAACATTGAGAGGTAAACGAGTTCCTATGTCTGAAGTACCAGCTGAGACGCATAATACAACTCCAGCTGCAAAAGCGTTGGATCCAGTATTAGAATTAATTAAAAATTCTGCTAGCATCAAACCTAACGATTTAGAGATGTCAGATGTTAAGTGGAAATACTTAGTTAGATCCGCGGTTCGAGGCAAAAATATCATGATGGTTGGACCTGCCGGTTGTGGTAAGACACAAGCGGCAAAAGCATTACCTGTAGCAACCGGTCATCCATTCTTCTATTTCAACTTAGGAGCAACTCAAGATCCTAGAGCAACCTTAATTGGTAACACACACTTCAAAGACGGTCAAACAGTATTCGATTCTTCTGCATTCGTTAAGGCTATTCAAACTGAGAACGCAGTTGTCTTGTTAGATGAGTTATCAAGAGCGCATCCAGAAGCATGGAATATCTTAATGACTGTATTAGATGAAGGCCAAAGATATTTGAGATTAGATGAAGATGTTAATGCTCCATTAATTAAAGTAGCACCAGGTGTGTCTTTCATCGCAACTGCCAATATTGGTACTGAGTATACATCAACACGTGTATTAGACCGTGCATTGATGGATCGTTTCGAGATCATCGAAGTAGACATCTTAAGCATGGAGCAAGAAGAGACCTTATTAACTAAACGCTACGGCAATGTGTTATCTGCAAAACAATTACACGCAGTAGCAGACATAGCAGCAGTAACCAGAAAGGAATGGAGATCCGAATCCGGTAAGTTAACAACCATGGTCTCA
>Ga0181348_1000875_pt1 | contig 13176 bp, 13 predicted proteins | sample Su13VDMM110DN_FD_130092 | JGI IMG/M metagenome (GOLD analysis project Ga0181348, IMG submission 130092) | Freshwater viral communities from Lake Michigan, USA - Su13.VD.MM110.D.N | ecosystem: Environmental > Aquatic > Freshwater > Lake | place: USA: Michigan | collected 2013-07-16
AGAGAGACTATATATTGACCTACCGCTACCTTTTGACGCCCAGTCGCCGCCAAATTCCGCCGCCAAAATTCCGCCTCCAAAATCTCCGCAATATTTCTGCAATCATTTTTCGGCTTCAATTAAGTATTCAAATTTAAGTCAAATAGTTTTAAAATTGAATTTATGATGTAAGCGCCTGGTTCCAAAGTCCTGGCTGCAATCGCGCATCCAAATTTAACCCCAATTAAGTATTCAAATTTAAGTCAAATAGTTTTAAAATTGAATTTATGATGTAAGCGTTCGCCCTCCCCCAAGTTAGAACGCTTCTATTAACACAATTTGGTCTTGTCTTCTTGCTCTTGATAAAGCTGTGTATAACAAATTTTCATCAAATAAACTATCAATAACAATAACAATTTTATTATCATGTGATAAGTCTAATCCTTGAAATGAATGTATGGTCTTAAATAATTTAGTTTCATAATTATTATGTGTAGGTATTTCTGAAAGTTGTTGTCCTCTCATTTGGTTCTTTTCTTTAATTGTTTTTTTTATAAAGTATTGTGGTGTAGTTCCTTTTTTAATAAAATAATTTGTAAACTCATTTTCTCTTTTAAAATCATCCTTAGTACAAATTCCAACATCTTCATCATTAAATATTACATCTTCTATCTTCATAAAATTTTCTGGAAATAATATTTTAACTGCTTCTAATATTTTTTGTATGTGATAATGTCTACTAATTGTTTTTTCTTTTTTCATCACATCTCGTAAGATATTTAATTTATTATTTAAATTTTCATCAAATCTAAATGTCTTTAAATATTTAATATATTGTAAGTCAAAGTCATATATTTTTAGTTCTTTAAGTTCTCCTTCTTTATCAAATATTTCTTCTTCAAAATGTGTATCAATTGAAGGATTAAATACTTGTTTTGTTACTGATGCTTGATAATAAAATCCATCCTCATCTACATCTCCCAAAATAAATATAAATGCATTAGGATAATTATGTATAATATGTATAATATCTAATTTATTTAATAATGTAGCTTCATCAATTATAATATGTTTCATATTTTTATCAGTTGTTTTTTCACATTTAAATCCTTCACTACCTCCAGTCAATTGTGGAATAGAATGACCATGTGTTCCTTTATATTCTTCCATTTTACCTTGTATTAAATTCCAACACATAGTAGTATAACAAGTTGTATTTACATCTAAATTATTTAAACAACTAAAAGTTTTGCCTGAACCACCAGCTCCTCCAAAAAATACAATTCTATTTGTAATATATTCACCAGTTTGTGTAAATGGTAATTTAAAATTTAAATTCTTTGTATAACTGGATACAATATATTTTCTATAATATCCTGTATTATTATATTCATCCTCATCTAACCATTCTTCATCTTCATCCTCTTCTTCTTCATCAAATGATGTATGCTTTAATAATCCTTCTATTTTACATTTTTTATCTTCTGTAAATATTGTTGTGTTATATTCAACTGGATATTCTTTTTTATAAACAATACTATCTAATTTAACTCCAAATACATAATCTAAATCCATATTTAAAAGTTGTTCCAAAATTAATGTTTGAGTATATGCGTGAATAGCATAAGCTATATGAGTATAACATTTAACTTTTTTATTTGTGTATTGTAGCTTTATAATATTATCGTCTTTATACATTGTTAAATTCTCATCATTTATAGTTTCAAAATAATCTTTATCACATTTTAAAGGTTTTATCTTTATATCAATAACGGAATTTTCGGCTAACATTAAACCATATGCTTTACAATAATGTTTCAAATCATTTTCTGTATTTAAGAATTCTTTTGTAAAAGGAATATGAACTGACGGACTATACGATGCATTTAAGAATTCTATTACAACTCCATTATCTAATAATAATTCAATTATAGATGTAAATAAATAATGAATAGAACCATTTGTTAAACCTAAACGTGCATCCAATTTACTATCAATAATTTTAATTTCATAGAACCCAATTAATCCATTTTCAGTTATTTTTTTAAAATCAAATTCTTTATTACATGAAACATTTAAGAATGAACCTGATGGTACACCTCTATAATGTTTGTTCATATTAATATCTGAATAATTATAATATGCTTTTTTCAAATCAATTTCTTTGTATAATGAGTTATCTTTTTCAAATGCATTAAAGAATGTATGAAGCTTATAATCATATCTACTTATCATATCATATTCTTTTGTATCTTTATAAATAAATAATGTATCGTAATCTGTTTTAAAAAAATCTTTATTCATCGTTTTCCAATCTTTATATACTTTTTGAAACTCACTATCTATTTGTTTATATGTCGTATCTAATGTAATAAGAGTTCCATATTTTTCTATGTAAAATGGTAATTTATATTTTAACATCTTCATTTGTTCTTTTGTTACCTCTACAACTTCATTATAATTATGAGCTAATAAATCCAAATGATTATATTTGGTATTCATAAATTCAATATTAAAACGATTAAATGTATTCTCATTTAGTTTTTTATCCTTTCCATTAATTAAATTCTTAATTGTAACTGATGACTTACAAAATGGTGCTAATTCAGTTTCAATTGTTTCATCTGTATATTCTTTAGCTAGTGTATCTTTGTTTTGAATTAATTTATTATAAATGGCTTTTGCATTTTTATTTTTTTCAGATAAACTTTCAAAGTAACTAACTACTCCATCATAAACACATGTTCCAATATTATTATCTCTATAAGTTTGTTTTTTATTTTTTTGTGATTGAATAGGGTTTAATGCGCGTGTAATAATTTTTGTATATCCGTTTGGATACTTTTTTAATAGTTCGGTAGGTTTCCATTTTTCATAGTTTCCTTCTGTCATAAACATATTAACCTTACTAATAAATTCATCTGTTATTTTATTCGTTTCAAATTTTCCACTTATAAAACTTGTCGCTTTATCCGCAAATTTAGTTTTATTTTGAATTTGTTTATTATTTTTGGTAATTATAGTTTTTTCAATATCAAACATTTCTATATCCTTATCATATCCATTTAATGTAGTATTTATTTTATATTTATCTACTAAATTTCCTTTATTATCGTAAAATGATATTTCTTGTTGTAATAATGCGTTTTGTTTTTTCACTTTTCTTTTCATAGTATTTAATTCAATCGCATTTATTTTATAATCAATACCTTTATATTCATAATCATTTTCAATTCTAACTTCATTACTATATAATATATCATATGATTTTTCTTGTTTCTTTTCTTCTTTCCTTACCTTCTTCTCCTCTTGTTTTCTTTTAACTTCTTTTAATACAGCATCTGCTGCTTCTTTTGCTTTAATTGCTGCTTGTTCTTTGGCTATTCTTTTTTGTTCTTTTTCATATTCTTTATTTAATGCTTTATAAGCATCATCAGCGTTATTGACACCATATTTGGTATAGAGTTGTTTAATGTTTGAAATTTTTGCGTAGTCGCGCAAATCTTTCTTAATCTTGGAAGACAGTTCAGACATTTTATATATATATACTAAAGATATTATTTTAAGTTCTTTTTATCCTAAAATAATATTATTTCCTAAATTAAATAATAATTTTTTGTTCTAATTCTTTAATATTATTTAATAGCTCCATAACTTGAATATGTTTTTTAGTTTTAATATGCTTTCTCATACTAAATATATCAATATGACTTCCACATTCACATTTCACTAATTCTTTATTTTCAGCAAAGTATTTTTTCATATATTCTTTTTCGTTACCTTTAACATTAACAGTTACTTTTCGTGCCATACTATCTTATATATATAGTAAACATTATTTTAAGTAACTTTTCCTTAAATATAAATCTTTTGTTATAATATATAATGATTAGAAGAAATGACACTTACCCTGAACTATCTGAATGGATTAAGCAGCCAATTCATACTGGTTCTGTTTATATTAAACCTACAGAAGATAAGAAGTCATGTTGCAACAAATGTTTTAGCTATATTTGGTTTTTTTTCTGCTGTGGATATATTAGAAGTAGATGATAATAGATATTAAACCAAGTCCATTAAAAACAAAAAGATTTCGTGCAACAATTAAGATGCATGACAACTCAATACGAGAAATAGATTTTGGCTTGAAAGATGGGGTCACTTATATTGATAATATGAGAACATCACAAGAGAGACGAAATTATTTAGCTAGACATTTAGGTAATAAAACAGAACAAAAATTGATTAGTAATTTAATACCTAGTCCTTCTCTATTATCTGCTTATCTATTATGGGGTCCAACAAAATCATTAGAAAAAAATATTAATGAATTAAATAAATTATTAAAAAAATAATATATATATAATCAAATGGACGAATACCCGATTTACCCACCTGAAAAAAGAAAACTAAGTATTTGTAAGTTTCAATATCAAATTGTAGAGATTAAATTAAAAGAGAGCATCAGGATTGCAGTATATTTATTTAGTGATAATGATACTTTAATTGAGTCGAAACAGTACCTTATAAAAGATGAAGAATATGCTAATTGGGGAAACGATGATAACTACATCATTACTTTAATAAAACAAAAAGTACAGAAGGGATTATAAAATAAATATAATGATTAATGATATAATTACTTTACTTAATCCAAACTTAGCAGTCAAAACCTGTATTACAATTTCTATTGGTGATGTTGTAATATAATTATAAAGTAATAAACTATTTGACATTCCAAAGTGCGCTAATATTTTATTCATAGCTGTATCACGTGCAAAATCACGAACATTGTAATATATTTTTAATTTTCCTTTTTTTTTGATTTAAATAAGTATTCATATACACCACAAGAAAAAAGATAAAACTTTGATAACTTCTTAATTGCTTTGTTACTATGTAAGAACTCAATATTTGTTTCAATGATTGCTCTATCTGGTGCTTGAATATTATATAGCTGAACGAATATTTCTAGCAAAATTTGCTTCTTATTTATCTTCTTGTTCTTAATTAAGTTTTCCAATAAATTACAGACAAGTAAAATAACATCTGGATTGGATTTATACTTGGCATCATTTAGTTTTAATTCTGTTAGCCGAGAAACAATCTTTGCTTTTATTTCGTTTTGGCGTATCTCTAAATCTAAAGATGGGGTAATAGAAACGTGCTCCATGTTATAATATTAGTAAAGAAATTAACTTAAGAATCACTAACAACACCATACCCATAAGTGACAGATGAAGTATATGGTTGACCAGTATTTGCTGCCACAATAACCGCATTTACAGTATATGTTCCTAATCCTCCTAATCCACTTACGTATGATGTTATATATCTTACATTTCCATTACAATTTATAATACCACCTATTGATAAAGTCCCACTAGTTTGCGTCACAATTGTTATTACAGCAGAACTTGCACCATTTGTAAATGTTCCAGCCCCAGCGTCTTGTGTTTGAGTTGCGACTAATGTGCAACACGATTGTGTTGATGATACAATTGTTGAATTACCAACAACACCAACAGCATTTCCACCTAAAAAAATCGGTTGATTTGATGATGTCGCTAATGTTAGAATTTGTAATGACCCACCAATTCGTTTGAAGACTAATTGTGTTCCAACATTTGATGCGGTTATTTCTGGAACTGTAACTGTATAACCAAAAGCAGTTTTCATTGTAAAAGGATAATATGAAAGCAAAGGGTTAGTCAGTGTTGTTGCTGCCGTAATTAAAGTATTTTGTGTTAAATATTGAAAAGTTGTAGAGCTTGATTTATTTGACTCTAATGTATCACATTTTGTCTTATCGCCTGTTCTACCCAATTGGACTGTATTTGATGTCGTGCAAACAGAACCTGCACCAATAGCAGTAGCATAAGTTAAACTATTACTCACCGTCGCAGTACTTCCAATAGCCGTTGAAAATGTTTGGTCCTTATTTGAGGTTGATGCACGAAATCCAATAAATACATTATCAGTTGATGTGGTTGCAGTTAAATAATGTATTTGTGTACCGATTAAAATATTTCTATTTATTGTTGATGTTGCATCAACATTTTGACTTCCTATAATTACATTGTCATCACATACTCCTGTCATCTTACACCCTGCCGATGACAAACACACATTATTATAACAATTTGCCGAAGCAATAGTTGCACCATTTTTTCCAAATAAAAGATTATTTCCCGATGGTGTATTTAAAGTAATACCCGCCCCAAAAATTAAATTACCATTACTTCCACCATAAAAAATATCTGCTGTATTTAATAATATTGCACCTGTTAAAGTAAGGTCGTCCCCATTGATATTTGTAGATGAAATATTTGTAGATGCAATATTTGTCGCGAATAGCGTTGATATGCTTGGTTGATAATAGAGATTAGTTGGATCACTAAATTGTTGGTAGTAATTAAAACTACTTGCAGTAATAGCTGAAAATGATAAACCAAAACTGATGGCTGGACCAGGTATAGTAGTTGATAATAATGTAAAATCAGAACCGTTTGCAAAACTGGTATTTATCACCATCCATGTCATACCAGTTTGACCGACACATAAAAGTGATAAATGATTCTCGCCTTTATGCATTATATAACTGGAAGCTGCCGCTATTGAACCGTCAATTTGATTTACGCCGATTGTTTGACCTGATGGAGGATTAATTGTAATATAATTTGTCGTTGTGACTGACCTGACGATGTTAAACTTACAACCAATATTTCTCAAATCAGTTGATAATGGCGTTGGTAAATTAATTGTCGTAGTTGTCGCATCTGTTAGAATCACATTCTCGTTTGTTCTAAAAGTGAGAGTAATTGTTGCTCCAGTTGGTGACTGATTACATGCTAGTCTTGTTTTGTTTGGCAGTGTCAGTCTTGGAAACCTCTCACCAGAACCTGAAAAATTATCTCCTCCTATGACAAACTCATTATCTTCTAAGTAATTTGAGAATGCGCCAATACATGTTGAAAAACTTGCAGTTGCTAAAGAAGATTCACCTGCTAGATAACCAAAACAATTATTATAAGAACCTGTAGTATTTGAATAACCTGCCCTGTATCCAAAAAATGACCCTCGTTGTCCTCCTGTGTTAAAATAGCCTGCTCGGTTACCCAGCGCAGTTACACCGTTAGCACTACCTGTTGCTCCTCCCAAGCATTCAGAGCCTATAGAAATTACACCATTATCATTCAAAGTTGGAGCGGACAATGCCCCAATAATGACGCAATCGTTATTTGTCAAACCTGCACCACCGTAATTCGCAATAATAGTATTGTTGTTTCCGCTCGTATTGTTCGGCATCGCATAATGACCGATCACGATATTATCCACACCATAAATTCCATTTTTGATTGCTCCTGTTCCTATGGCTATATCACGATTAGAATTCACAGTATAAAGACGAATTGAGCCACAGTTCTGCATTGCTTGGTAGCCAATTGCAATATTATCCACCCCACTGTCCATTGTTGAGAGTGCTGAATCTCCAATTCCAATATTTCTTTTTCCAGTATTATTCACTAACCCTAATGCGTTAGAATCTCCTTGAATGGTTAAAGCACCAATCCCAATGTTATATTGTGATGTTGCTTGTCTATACTGCATTTGATTTGCTCCACCTAATTGTATATCTGTTCCATCACCTGTTGCTCGTCTTGGTAAAATACCAGTTGAAAATGTGTTTTGTAATGTCCACGTGTTCGCTGCGGCCAATTGACCGAAACGACCATCTCCTATTGCTCTTGTTATGAATTGAGTTCCTCCTGTTGTAGTTGCTATTGAACTAGTTGGCAAAAATGAATTAAATGTATTAGTGTTTCCAGTCCACGTGTTCGCTGCTGCTAATTGACCGAAACGACCATCTCCTATCGCTCTTGTTATGAATTGAGTTCCTCCAGTTGTAGTTGTTATTATACTAGTTGGCAAAAATGAATCAAATTTGTTAGTGTTTCCAGTCCATGTGTTCGCTGCTGCTAATTGTCCGAAACGACCATCGCCGATTGCTCTTGTTATGAATTGAGATCCTCCAGTTGTAGTTGTTATTATACTAGTAGGCAAAAATGAATCAAATGTATTTGTTGATGTAAATGCGTTATTGGTTGCCAATTCGGCATATCTTGAATCCGCATAAATTCGTGTAATTAATTGATTATCTGCGGACGGTGTAACTGTTGATGTTGGTAAATTACTATTAAATGTTATTGTGCTATTTGGAAATGAAACATTTGAATCTATAAGTTGTAAATCTGGTGAAATAAGTCTTAATTTCGTTAAAGCCCTAAATACTCCATTTAATGTACTTAAAGCAACATAATTATTAGCATCTGTTACATTTACTTCAAATATTTGTCCTGTGGCCGAATCATTCCATATTTCAAATGCCCTATTTGTTGTATTAAAATTTAGATTTTGACATAATGTATTGAGATTAAATGTTGAACCTAATAACGTGTTTAATGCTACTGTACTTGTTCTATCTATTGTTACTGTGCTATTTGGAAACGAAACGGTTGAATTATTAAAAGTTACTGTGTTATTTGAAACATCAACCTCAAATAATTTATAAGTAGCAGTATCGTCCCATATTTGATATAAACGATTTATATCATCAAATATCATATTTTGAACTAGCAACCCAATATCCACTGTAGATCCGAGTGCGGCATTCACTACTGGGTTACTATCTCTCAATATTGACATATAATTCACTAACATGTTGATGACGGTAAAATTGTCTACCACAAGATTGTCAGTATCAATTGTTCCATTTGAAATAGTAGTTCCTGCACCATCAGATAATGAAACTATTCCATTCATGCTCTTAGCGTAAGTAATTTGATTTTGTAATGTTTGTGCCATATTGTATTATGCTGTTATTTTAAATTATTTTGTTATACTTTTTTTAAAAGTATATATATATGTCTAAATCAAAAAAACAATTACTTTTAGAACTCCTAGAATTAGAAGATAAAAATGTAGATGATTTAGAAGAAATTATGGTCACAAAAACTGAAGAACCAATTGAAGAAACTGAGAGCATAAATGATGCGGAAGAAGAAAAAGTAGTTGAAAAACCAAAAAAGAAATTAACAGAAAAACAATTAGAAGCATTAAAAAAAGGACAAGATAAACGAAACGATAATCGTGTCAAAAATAAATTAGCGAGAGAAAAAAAAGAAGAGGAAGAGAGAAAGATTTTAGAGGAAAAGCTTGTAAAGAAAGCAATTGCTATAAAAAAGAAACAAATTAAGAAGCAAGCAATATTAGATGATATATCAGATGATGAAACTCCAATTGAAAAAGTGAAAGCAATAGCAACGAAAATAGATGAACCCAAAAAACCAGTTCCTCTCTTTAAATTCTTTTAATATAATATATTAATGGATAGTAGATTATTATATCATACTTCAATGACTTTATCTCCACAAATTCCTAACACTATACAATATTACACATCATTACAAAGTACAGATATAGCATTAAATAATTTAACAAAAATAAATAATAGATTAGATGAAAATAATATTATCACCTTAGCATATTTAGCAAACAATCCTTATCTAAATGATGAAGATAGAGAGAAGTTTGAAAAGAAATTAAAGATTAAAGTAATGAAAGAAAATGAAATATATAGTAAATGTATAAATGACATCATACATAGAAACAAAGATAGTAGCTCTAACATCACAGAGTGCGACAATTAAATATAATGATTCTTTTTTATCTAATGTATTTTATGCTTTAGGGTCTATATTCAATAACGATGGTAATATTATTCATACACAAGTTCAGCTCTTAAACGCACAGATACCATATTCTTTTTATGTAATAAATTACACTAACAACCAGTTCAAATATCAATTAGGAAGCGCAACAATATTTACATCTACGATACCAGTTGGTAACTATAACGGCAACTCATTAATCACAGCATTAAAAGCAGCGCTTACAGCAAATGGAATTACTTTAACTATTTCTCTCTCTGCTATTGATGGAAAATTAACTTTTACTCACGCATCAAGTAATTTCACATTTTATTCATTAACATACAGTATATTACCCATTTTAGGATTTTTATCTGGAACAAATTATACATCAACATCATTCACTTTAACTACTGATTATCCATTAAATTTGTTAGGTATTAAGACGCTACAGATAAGAAGTTCTAATTTAATCATGTCTAACATTAGTTCAGTTCAAGGCGGACAGACAACTCTTTTAGCAACAATTCCTGTAGATTGCACTCCTTTTGGAATGATTAATTACGCTGATAAAGGAAATAATTTGATGACTATTCATAATGATTCTTTAGACGATTTACAAATAGAAATTATTGATGGCGAGAATGGTGAATTTATAAACTTTAATAATCAAGACTGGTGTGTTACTTTAGCATTTCATGTTACAAGAAGTTACGAACCATTAAATAAAACAACAATGATAGATTTAAAAAATAATGCTAGTCCTTTTCCACTTTTGGCAAAAGTGGAGCAAAAGGAAAAAGAAAGCAAACCTTTAGAACCTTTAGTAAAACCAGAATCAAAGGATTTACAAGAATTAAATTTATTAACCCAATAAGATACTTTATGTTTATTTTTTTTTATATACATAAATTATAAATGGCTACGCTATCTTTACCAGCAACAGCGGATTATAGTTCTTCTCTTCCTCAATTACCCGATGGAACACAAAGTTTTTTACAATCAATTCAATCAACAAACGGTATCTCCTTCAAACAAGGTCAAACAATTCAATTTGATTTACCTAACCGTGGATTTTTGGACGGTAAAAGTGTATTCATCAGATACAAGGTCATCTATACATCTGGGGCTACGGCAGGTGTAATTATTGGAAAACCAGTTTATACAAATTTTGTTAGATTAGATGAGTTCATAGGGTCAGTTCCTGTAAATTCTATTTATCAATACAATCAAGTAGCCAATATGATTGTTGATTTGAACTATAATTTGGCAGATGTTTACGGACAACAGACATCATGGGGTTTGACTCAAACTGCCGCTTTAACTGATTTGGACGGTGTCACACTTCCAACTGTTTCCGCTGCTAACTCCTTTTTCTTAAGTGCTCCTCTTGTTGGTTCTTTTTTACAAGGTGCCGACAAACTTATTCCTTTGGGTGCCATGGCTCCTATTAGAATTCAATTGACTTTAGATAGTATTGCTAATATTGCGGTAACTACTGCTGATGTAACAGATTTTGAGATAGTCCAACCCGAACTCTGTTTCAATAACATTGATTTTGGTCCTCAAGTTGAAGCATCTATTATGGCATCTACTCCAAAGATATATTTAAAAACTCAAGGATGGGCTAACTCAAGTCAAGGTCTAGCATCTGCTACAAGTGGTTTTAACACTCTTGTCTTTAACCATCGTTATGAATCAATTGAAAATCTTTATTTCTTGTCTGGTTCTTCGGCAATTGCTAAGGCAGTCAATAAATGGCGAGATTCATTTAATCCTCTTGGGTCAGCAGGAACAAATGGTTCTTTCCAGATACAAGTTGATAACAAGGTCTATCCTCAGTTGCCTATTAACAACGCTACTGGTGGACTTACATCAGTTTTACAATATTGCAGGGAAACCGTAGGACAAATCATGGACCAAAGAAACACAATGAGTATTTTCAATGTGAATTTCTTACAACAATCAGGTGATGCTACAGCTTCTACTGCTAACGCACCTGGGAAATTTATTATTGGGATTCCACTTTCCAGAATAAATGCCCCGTCACCTTACGCTGCTGTCAGTTTGATGAGTGGTGTTTCGGCACGCTCTACTCCTATTAACGTTCTTCTCAATATTGGTACAGCTCTTAACAACGCAGGTGTCTTCAATTTGATAGCTCAATATACGGCTGTTATTGAAATTGACACGGCCACCCGCCAAATAAATGTTATCTGTTAATCCACTTTTTCGCCGTTCCGTCGGCGACACTCGGAATTAAACGACTTGGGGTTTAAAAAGTGGAGCAAATAAATCTATTTACGGTTTAATTTTTTTCTCACCTTTTTCTAAAAGGGGAATGGAAATTACAGAAGAACATAATAAAAGTATTCCAAAGTTTGAAGCTGTTAAGGAGATAATGCAAATTCATATACCTGATATCGTGAGTGGTGTGCCAAATAGAAATGGATTTATTTGGGTTATTACTGGGTCTGGTGGTAGCGGTAAGACGAGCATGCTATTAAATTTTTTTCGTAGTAAACAACTATATAAGCATAAGTTCTCTAACATATTTTATATTTGTCCCCAATTATCATTTTTAAGTGTGGCTAACCACCCCTTTTCCAAGCATGATGAATCAAGAATATACCATGAATTAAACGAGGATGTTTTAGATAATATTTATTCAGAGTTAAAGGAGATAAAAAAAAAAAATGTAAATGCAGAAAAAAAAAATTACCAATATAACTGTGTTATCATAGACGATTTTGCCGACGCATTAAAAGATAATGATATACAAAAGAAACTTAATCAAATGCTTATTAAAGCTAGACATTTAAGTTGTGCTTTTATTTTCACGCTTCAAAGTTACCTTTACTATCCGAAAATATTGAGAAAACAAATAACGAATATAACTATATTTTCTCCTCGCAATGTGGAAGAGTGGGAATCAATTGCGAAAGAGATTTTACATATGAAAAAAGAACAAGCAGATATTTTAAGAGAATATGTATTTGATGCACCATATAATCATTTAGACATTGATACTCTGACAGAAACTTTGTACAAGAACTTTAATAAATTAACTATTAAAAAATAATAAGTATTTATATTATGAAGGATAAACGTAATATAAATATACAACCAGCATTTAAATTGAAAGGTGTAGAAAAAGATAATGAGAAAAAGTATAAGAGTGATTTAGAAAAAAAAAAAAAGATTAAGAAAGAAACAAATAAAGATGAACTAAAATATTTTATACCATAATAGTATAATGTGTAAATCAGGAAAGATAATAAACGTAGTTGTTAATTCTAATAATGCTATTGTCACATCAGCTGCTGATGTTTCCAATAATAATCTAACTTATAATGTAGATTGGTCTGCTATTTTAAAACCAAGACAAGCATATAAATTACATTGGTCTTATGTAGGACAACCCAATACTTTAACGGCTTCTTCCAAATTAGCGCAGGTTCAGATAAATTTTCAAATGGAACAATAT
>Ga0181348_1000876_pt1 | contig 13158 bp, 17 predicted proteins | sample Su13VDMM110DN_FD_130092 | JGI IMG/M metagenome (GOLD analysis project Ga0181348, IMG submission 130092) | Freshwater viral communities from Lake Michigan, USA - Su13.VD.MM110.D.N | ecosystem: Environmental > Aquatic > Freshwater > Lake | place: USA: Michigan | collected 2013-07-16
AATTTAACAATGACAACTTCTAGTACAAAAATATCACCAGTATTAGATGTTAAACGTATGAGTATGGTTGCTGTACAAAATAGATTAAACAATCCTACATCAGGTAATACACCAAATTTTGTAGCTGACACAAGTCCTACAGGAACATCATCAGCCGCTGTTTACGTAACAAGATCAATTACTTTAGAAAATGAATCTACTGCTTTAGATGTTAGATTGACTCAGAACGTAAGATCAAGTTCAGAAGTTTTAGTTTTCTTTAGAGTTACAGGTGCTGAAGAAGTAAGAAACATAAATGATTTATCTTGGATACCTTTTAATACAGATGGTTCAGAAGATATAAGTGTAACACCTGCAGAAAGTGATAATGTATTTAAAGAATACAAATATTCAGCTTCAGGCTTAAACACATTTACGGCATTTCAAATTAAAATAGTTATGAAAGGTAGCATTTCTTCTTATCCTCCTATTATTAGAGATTTAAGAGGAATAGCTTTAGCAGCATAATATGAAAATTAAAGTTGAAGGCCATAGTTCACTTGTAAGAGATATAAGATCAAACGCTATTGTAAATACAAACAAAAGTGAATATAACATATATATGAATAGAATTAAATCACGTGAACAACAAGGTGACCAAATTAGAAATACTATAAAAGAGATAAATATTTTAAAACAAGAATTGTTTGAAATAAAAGAATTATTAAAAGAGGTAATTAAAAAATAAACAATGGCATTTACAGTAATCAATACCACTGATACACTAGAACAAGCGAGAGTTAAGTTAAATAACTTGACTACAAATGATTTTGGTGATCCTGCTACACTTGCTGGTGCTGGTCTTTCAGCTACTTCAATTTGTGGTGCAGTTGTAGAAATAGCCGGCGTTGCCTTTTCTGCTGCAGGTTGGGTAATTAGAGATTCAAGTTCATCAATTCAAGCTGTAGGTGCAGGTCAAACTTTAGATGTAAAAGGTACTTCAAATCAAATAAACGCTGTTGTAAGTAATCCTGACACATTAACTATTAGTTTAACGCCTAATATTACTATTTCAGGCAATTTTACAACAACAGCAGGTAATATAACAGCATCAGGTAATATAACAGCAAGCGGTTCTTTACACACATTAGGTACAGTAGAAATTAGTGGTAATACTATTAGATCAACAGATTCTAGTAGAATTAATATAAACGATACTTTTAGAGCAACAGCTTTTGAATCATCAACTGCCCTTGCTATTTTAGATGAGTTTACAGGTGCTGGTATTTTTCCTAGAATTAGATCAACAAGAGCTGATAAAGTTTTTCTTTTTGATGTTTTGCCTCTTTTTAATACTAGTATACTTTTTGAAGGTTCATCAGCCGACGATTTTGAAACGACTGTTACAGTAACAAATCCTACTGCTGACAGAACAATTACAATACCAGATATAACAGGAACTTTAATTACAACAGCTGATACGGGAACAGTTACAGTTACAATGTTAGCTGGCAGCATAACAGGCGGAAAATTATTAGATGATGCAATTACTGAAGCTAAAATAGCAGATGATGCTGTTGGTTCAGATCAATTAAAAAATGTAGTTCAATTAAACATACTTAACTCATCAGCAGGAATACTAAAGACTATATACGGCGCAGGAGCGTAATACATTATGGCAGTGAGAACACCTTTATATTATAACGGTACACATTTACAAGAGATGAGTTCCGGAATGATTGACGAATTTAAAGCCTTAGCCATTTACGAATATTCTTTAAATCCATCAAGAACGTTGGCAGTTGCAGGTTCAGGAGGAAATTTAACTTCAATAAACGATACTAGATTACAAGCTGGTGCTGCTTCAACTAGCACAACGGCATTTCCTAATGAAGCAACAACGGCAGAACCGAGTACAGTAACAGTTTCATATCAAAGAATTATACAGTCGGCCGCTTCAATAACACCTACAGTAGATTCAGGAAAAATATTTCCTGTTTATTATACTTCAGGAGGAATGATACAACATATGAGTGTTACTGATTTTAGAGATACGTTTATTCATCCAGCAATAGATACTTTAGTATTAGGAACAACAACATCTAGTCAAGCTGGCACATATTTTGTTTCAACAAGTACAAGTGTTGTTGGTGCAACTTTAGTTTCTGCTACACCTATTTTTGTTGATACACGAGCAGATACTTCATTATATACAGCAGGTGGTATTACAGAAACACTAGACCAACCTATAACTATTAATAGTTATTATTTACATAGTATTAATGGTAGTTCTGTTTCATTAACACAAGTTCCTTTATATGCTGACGCTTCTAATAATTTAAAACAATATAGTCAAGCTGAAATTGCAAATTTATTATCAGAATATATTAGATATGAAGTAGCTTCATCATCTTTAGGATATTCTTTATCGTATAATATTGATGCAACAGGCACATCTAGGGGTACGGCTATGGTAAACACTATTTTAACAGGTGGTACTGGTAATTATCAAACCAATTTTATTAATGCTGATGATTATAGAGCTCAGGAGTTTCCAGATGGTTCACCTGCAACGGCCAACACTTATACATTCAATATAAATAAAGCATAGGAGAATTTTATGGCAATTTTTAGTGGAAAAATTATTGAGGCTTATTATAGTGACCCCAATAGTACAACAATTGAAGTAATCTATAAAGAGGGTGAAAAAGCTGTTAATCATTATTTAAAAGTAAATCACTCACATCCAGATTTTCAAGATTTAATTAAAGAATATGATTTGGAAAAAATTCAATTAACTACAAATAAAAGAATAGCTAGTTATAAAGAGCAAATTAATAAAATTGTAGGCAATTTAAAAAACGATTTGGTTAGTCAAAACGAAGCAATTAAAAATGCACATTCTAGTTTTTTTAATATTATTTTAGGTTTTGATGAAAAACAAAAAGAACATTTAGATTTTTTGTTTACTTTAAAGTTAAAAATATTTGAAAATAAAAAAGTAGTTGATAGTAAAAATGATGAAGTAAAAGCTAATATTAGAAAATCAATTAATCCCATAGACGTATTAAAAGAATTTAATAAAATTTAGTTTTATATTTTGTAATAATTGATGATAGATCACACTATAATATGTGTTAAGTGGGGAAATAAATATGACCTCTACGTTGATAAACTAAAAAAACAAATAGAAAAATATTGTTCTATACCTGTAAATTTTTATTGTTTAACAGATAATCCTACAAAAGAATACGACATAAAATTACCAGTAGATTGGGACAAGTATTATATTCCTAAAAGATTTTGGGCTTATCGTAAATGTTATATGTTTAATGAAAATTTATTTCCTGAAATTAAAGGTAATAAGTTTTTATATTTAGATTTAGATGTATTAATACATACAGACTTAAAATATTTTTTTGAATTAAATATGGATAAACCTTATATATGTAGAGGTTGGTGGAATGATATTAATAAATGTAAAAAAAATTATGGAAGAATGATGTCAACTCCTTTAAATTCTTCGGTTATAAGATGGAATAGAAATCAATTAAAAGAAATATACAATCATATTGACATTAATAAAGAAGTAACATTTTTTTCTTATCCTACTATTGATAATTATTTTAATCACAATTTTTATAATGTTTGGAATGAAAATGATAGTTTTTTTAATGTATTTAAAAAAGGAGATATATATTCTTGGTATAGAGGTAATGTATTTCCTGAAGATATGCAATTAAAAAAATTAAGATTAGATCATAAAATATGTTTATTTAATAATAGTGCTTTAAACGATAATAGTGAAGAACATATGTATCAAATTACAGAAATTAAAAATTTATGGTAGACTATATCAAGTATACTCCTGATTTAGCAAATGATTGGTGGAAAACTTGGTCATATGTTTCAAATCATAAACCTTATATTTTTGAAAGATTAGGACACGCTTCAACCAAATCACAGTTACAAAGTAAATTATGGATAGTAAATGAATTGATAAGACTAGATTTGAAGCCAAACAAAGTTGCAATTTTAGGTGGATGGTATGCTAATTATATAACAACTTTATTAATTGAAGAATTAAAAACTTCAGAAGTTCATAATTATGAAATAGATAAAGATGCTTTAGAGGTTAGTCAAAAATTTAACAAAAGATATGAAAATAAATTTAAAACTATTCAAAAAAATGTAATGATTGAACCAATAAAAGAATATTATGATATGATTATTAATTCTTCTTGTGAACATATGTTTCCAATGTTTAAATTTAAAGAAATAAATCCAGCTTTAAATCCAATTTATGTTTTGCAATCAACAAGTGATAGTTCATATCAAGATCATATAAATTGCGTAAAATCTCCTGATGAATTAATAGAACAAATAAAATTAGAAACTATATTATATAAAGGGTCATTGTTATTATCAAATGGTATGACAAGATTTATGGTTATAGGAAAATGACTTATTTAAAAGATTTAATGAAAAAAAGAAAAAACATAAAATTTTTTAAGCAAGATGTTTTTCCCACAAAAGAAGAAGTAAATGATTTATTAAAAGATGCTCACAATTTAGTACCACAAAAAAATAATCTTTATCAATTTCATATTGACATTTATGGTCCAGAACACGCTTCTGAAAAAGAACAATTAGTTTTAAATACAGTTTGTGGTATAGGTAAACAACACTGGAGACCGGGAGGAAAACATCATCACGATTTTGATAAACTAAAAGATATATATGGTGAATGGAAAAAAGTTGTTAATAGTGAAGAATATAGTTATTCAAAATGGAAAAATGTAGAATTTAATGAACAAGTTAGAGCTCCTTATCTTTTAGTTTATACAAAAAAAGAAAGATTGCCTACTAAAAAACAAATAGAAAAAGGATTTCCTTCATATATTTTTGAATTTCAAAAAGGAGATAAAGATGAAAGTTGGTTAATAGGTTCAGGTATGCACGGTTTTGGACTGTCATTACTAGCAAATGAAAAAAATATTGCAGCTGCATTTTGTAAATGTTATTTTTTTGATGATTATAATTACACTAATATATTAGCTCCTGCTAAAAAATCATCTCATAATATTGCTTTTATGTTATCATTAGGATATGAGGATACTGAAGCAAAATATTTTCAACAAAAAAATAAACCAGATGTTGAAGAAATAGTTACTTGGAAATGAAAATACTAGCTATAAGAATAGGAGATAAGTACGGGCCAGAGTACGAAACCTATTTACAAAATAAATTACCTGAATATGACTTTATTTGGATAAGAGAACCATATGATAAAAGAGTATTATTACAGTGGAATAAAATGTATGGAATGAATTTAGATATTGATGAACCTATTTGTGTTATTGATATTGATATGCTTTTAGTAAATGATTACAAAAAAGCGTTTGAATATCCTATAAAACCAGGTCAATTTTTAGCAATGCCTGGCTGGTGGAGAGATACTGAAACTGAAGGATATAAAATAAACGGTGGATTTTTTAAATACTATCCAAAAGATTGTAAATATATTTACGATAAATTTATGTCAAATATAGACTATTGGCAAAATTATTATATCAAAAAAGGAATAACTAAAGGGCCTGTAAATGGAGAGCAATATTTTGTAGAAGATAGTGTAAAAGAAAAATTACAATTAATTACTTTACCAGATTCTTGGGTAACTAGATGGTGTGCAAATGATGAGGTAATTTATGGTAGAGATATGATGGACTGGCAGGTAAACACTTCATCAAAATATAAATTAATTACTAATAATGATTATGTTTATCTAGGTGGTGAATTTCATCCAGATATTAAAATAGTGCATTTTACTCACACAATTAATAAACCTCACGAATGGAAAGATTATAAAAAATTTAATAATATTGAAAAAAAAGAATACTATGTGAACAGTTATAAAAATGCAAAAGAACCATTAATAGAATCTATTGAAAATGATGGAGGGTTTGATAATATAAATTTTAAAGAAGTAATGAAAGACTTTACATTTTATGAATTTACATTAGAAGAATTAGGATTGCCTTCTGCTGATAATATTTTAAAAAACGTAAAACAAATAGAAAACGAAATTGGACTGCAAGGTTGGAAAACAGCTAATGGAGAAGCAAAAAGATATAAAGGATTTTCATTATCTTATAATTCTGAATATATTGATAAAGATGTTTCTATACATCATCAAACCTGGGGATCAAATTTACAAACACAAACATTTAGTAGAAGTAAAGGAACAGGATTTCACAAAGAATTAAAAAATAGTTATTACGATTCTTATGCTTTTAGAAAGATACCTTTATTAATTAATAATAATTTACAAGATGTTTTTAACAAATTAAATATGGGATTAGTAAGAAGTAGAGCTGCTTATTTTTTGATAAATGCTGAAGATGAAAATGAAACATTTAAAAATAGTTGGCATACTGATGAATTTCCTTATTTCGTTTTACGCATAAATATACCTTTACAAACAACAGAAGAACATATAATTAAAATAAAAGGAGAAGATCCTTATGGTAATAAGTTAGAGTTAGATAAACATTTAGAAGTAGGTAAAGCTTATATCTGGAATACAAAAATACCACATTGTTTTAGTGTAAGTAAAGAATGTAAGAGTGTTAAACCTAGAATACATTTAGTTTTAGGTTTAAGTTGTTATTTTAATTATGACAAAAATAAAGATTGTTTTACAAAAAATGATGTGTGGGGTAAAAATATGAAAGATATTGTGTTATCAAAAAGTTTTATAAATAAAGGTAAAGGAAAATAGTATGCCAAAAGTAGTTTTTAGAGTTAAGTTAAGTCTTGTAAGAGAATCTACAGATACGCCTTTTTTTGCTAGCCTGCCAGCTATAGAAAATGCTAAAGCTGAATGGACATTAGCAGGAAAAATATTAAATCATTATGGTGAAATTTCTGAAGATGGTTTAACTCGTACATATGTTATAGATTTTCCTGCAAAAACATTAAAGGATGAATTTGCTGGAACTCCAGCTTCACGTGAAGGTATACGAGGCCTTTTAAATTATAATAGTTTAAATAAAATCACAACTTATTTTGACGAAAAGGATGTAATTACCAACGATTACGATTGATCGTATGATTTTATCTAATGATATAAGTGAATACAAAGTTTTAAATAAACAATCTTACCTACCTTTTAAAGACAAACTTTTTCAATTATTTAATTCTTTTAGCCAAACAAAAGACAAATTAAAAGATAATTATAAAGTTGAAAATTTAGAATTTAATAATTTAAAAGAAATATCAATTATAGTTTTTAAAGAAGAAATAGTAGCATTTGCTTCTATATTAGATAGAGATATTTGGCCTAAAAACAGTAGTAGAGTCTTTAATCGTTTATTAAGAAATAAAAAATTTAATTGGATTAATCCAACTTTTGGTATTATTTCTAAGTTAATACACGATCATCAAATAGATTATTGTAAAAGTATAAAAAAAGATTATGTTTTTATATCTATTGAAGGAAATAAAAAATTATATTTAAAAAGGTGGGTTGAACAAGCCAACAAATATAGTCCTGGTTGGGTATTATGTGAAGAAAAGAAAAAAGTTGCTAATGGTAATTCAGACAAGTGTATTCAACACGTCATTTACAAAAAAATTTCAAATACTAACGAGTCTTTTTTTCTATAAAAGGTAAAAAAATTACACTAGGGTCAAATTCTTTTTTATTTTTTGCAAAATTATAAGTCTTAGTATCATAATGATGATTGTTATGTAGTGCTTGTCCCCAAGTAATTAAAGCAAGTAAAGGAATGTTAACGGCATTATCACTTGTGTTATAAGTCTTATATCCTACTTTTGCAGTATGACATATTACATTTACCAATGACTCTTGATGATAAGACCAGGCCGCTGGTATTAACCAGAACCATAACATAAATTCAAAGTTAATTAATCCTAAAATTATGAATGTTGACCATATGATTAGATTATTATATTTGTATAAAAATAAATGAAACTTATCTCTAACTATATCTCTAATACTTTTTAAATTAATATTAGTTATCTTAGGGTCGTGTATCCAACCAATATATGCGTGTAACAATCCGTCTTTAGGGCTATGTGGGTCTCCTTCTTTGTCTGCATTTCTATGATGCATATTTCTATGTACAGCTGCCCACCATAAAGGACTTCCTTGAATACAAAGTGTTGCTAAAAGTAATAAAGGGTTTTTTAAATAATCTTTTATTTTAATTGATTTGTGACTTATTACTCTATGTAGAATAACAGCAGAACCTAATCCACAAAATAATACCCAACCTAAAAACAAAAACAACCAATTAGGTGTTGTAAATATAATAGCTAATAAAGCTATAATTTGTGCAGGCCAAAATACGTACATTAAATATGATTTTTGTTTATTCATTAATACCCACCATCGTTTTCTTTTATATGTTCTAAGAAAGGCGCCACTGTCCAATTAGGCGTCAATCTTCCTCTTATAGAATTTGTTTGTTGGTTAAATCCTTCATTGACTGTTTTCCAATCTGTTATATTTATTCTAATTTTACCTAGTTGTAAATAGTAACTATAACCATCAAACTCTAATAAGTCCGGTTCTTTTACATTAAATTTTTCAAATATTACATTTTTTAAATCTTCAAAATCATAGTTTTCATTTGCGCCTTTACCTCTCATATACCTACCAACTTGTCCAACATTTCTAAACTCAACCGAGGTACCTACTCTAATATCACTATTATATAATCTATTTTTTATTTTATCTATGACGTGTTCATTAAGACCTTTTATTACAATACAACCTAATGCTAGTCTTAGTTTGTTGTTTATAATGTTATTTAATGCTTTTATTTTTTTATTTGCACAAGCTAAATTATCAGTAATTTTATAAACTTCGTCATCATCAAAACCTGTCATACTTAAATAAACAGTTTTTAGTCCTGCTTCTTTTAATTGCTTAACATATTCACCACTTGCCATTCTAAGGCCATTTGTTACTACAGTGGTTCTATGTTTAATAGGCATTTCGTTAACTTGTTTTATAATATAAGGCAAATCTTTATGTAAAGTAGGTTCACCACCTATAAATCTAAATTCAGTAGGTTTTTTAAATCTACTAATAAAATGTAATATTTTATCTGTTTCTAAATCTGCAAAATCTCTATTTGGCAAATAACAATTAGCACACTCCATATTGCATCTGTGTACAATATCTAAGTAGACTATTCTATAATTACTTTCTTCTGGTATTATTTCTTTCATATTAAATTTCCATCATTATACATTTTGTTAATAGTGTTAAAATTATCATAATCATCTTTAAAACTAATACTTAATATTACTCTATCATCTTTTGATTCATTTATAACGCCGTGTATTAAATTTGTATTTAAACAAAAAACTTTTTCTGATTTAAAAATATCAATAGGTTTAGAATTTTTATAGTATCTTGCTTTTGATTGATGTACGTTATTTTTTATAGATAATACTGAAGGCACTATTTCAGATTCTTCATAAAATGCAACATAGCTTTTATCATCTATAATTACAGGTATATTAATTGCAACGTTTCTTTTATCTTTATGAGGTCCCACTCCAGCATTTACTAGTGTTTTAAAAAATTTTACATTTTCAACAATATTTTTATAATTTTTAATTTGTAGTAAATGTTCTAAAATAACAGGTTCTTCTAAAGAAATATATTGAGTATGTAAAGATAATTTTTCAGGACCATATTTCGCCCAATCAGCTTTATTATTCAAATAAACATCTTTTAATTTATTTTTGTCAAATTTAAAATTAGGTATTTCAAACGCTTTTATCATCACGGTATTTTATAATTTTACTTACTGTTTCATAATCATAATCAAAAACAGATATTTTAAATATTAGCCTTTCTGTGTTATTATTTTTTACTGAATGTTCTTCTTGTACATTAATTAAAGCTTGTTTGTACATATAGTCTTTTCCATTAATATTAATAGGACAATAGTTATCTGATAGTACAAAATTTATTGCACACTTTGTACCAAAATCTCTATGAGGTGGTAAGTAATAATTTGGTTCTTGATAGTAAAATCTTGTTTCTCCCATAACATTTAAATCTACCATTATTTTATCTAAGTAATCACTTCTATAATAAGAAACTAACCAACGATCAAGTTTATAATTGTGGCCGCCTTCCCAAGGTTTGGCTGTTTCTTTTGCTTTTTTGGATTCTAATAATAATAACTCTTTATTAATAGGGTAATTTAAATGTATTAAAGGTTTCATAAAAATTTATTTTTGGAGAGGCTGGGGGAATTGAACCTCCGTTTCCTGATTGGTCACCAGGTGTAGGGCCACTCTACTACGAGCCTCATTACTATTTAGAAACTTATTTCTTATCACTTCTTCAAAATGTAAAGCCATTTTATGATTGCCTTCAATTGTAACACCGTTGGGGTCTTTTAAATTGATAGTATTATTTTCTTTAAAAATTTTCATTCCTTCAATATCAATAACGCCGCTGTTAAAAAAGAACCAATTGGGTATGTGATTTTTTTCAACATCTACAACGTGTATGCAATTTATTTTTTTAGATGTAATATACTGATCTATTTGAATTAAAGCCCCATAATATCTATTCATTTGTAAATCTTTGTGGTCAAAATAATCTTTATATATTTCTATACATTTTTTAAAATTTTCAGAAGTTTTATATTTTTCATAAAATTTTGAAAATATAGGATTAGTAGAATGTTGCTGCCATTCTTCTTCAAATTGTTGATGAACAGGATTATCCCAAAGATATGATACTCTGCCATTTTTTTCTAAACCTTTCATATTAAAATCTCTATCTATATGAGGTATAAATGTGTAACTATAATATGAATGAAATATAATTGCTAAATCTAATTTTGGCAATCTTGTTTTTTTCAATTCATATAATATTCTTTCTTCACTTCCTTGCAAAGAACCATAATTAGTCATTTTAGAATTTAATTTATTACATAATAAATTCAACCAACTTTCAGGATGATTTGGAGCTGCACACGCACTGTGTCCATAAAAAGCTATATTCATAATATTTTTGGGGGAGCCGGGGGAATTGAACCTCCTTCTTCTGATAAACAATCAGACGTAATATCCAGTATACCACTAGCTCCATTTATATTTAGAAGATGTTTTATTTTGTTTTCAAAATAACTTTCAAAATATAAGTTACCTTCTATTGATAATCCGTTAGGTGCTCCCATACCTTGAAAGTATGTTGCTATACTTTCAATAATATCATCATAAACTTCTCCTGATTTTATTTCATAAAAAGAAGGTATATTATTCTTTTTAATTATATGAATACAAGGTAATTTTTTATTAATTAAATATTGGTCTATTTGAATAATAGAACCGTAAAATCTATTTAATGCTAAATCTGGTTCATAAAAATATTGTTTATATGTGTTCATAATATATTTAAAATTATCTACAGTTTTAAATTTTTCAGTAAATTTTTTAAAATGTTTATTAATAATGTCAGAATTGTTTTCCCATTCTTTTATATAGTCTTTATGATAAGGACTATCCCATAGATAGTCTGCTCTTTTTTGTGCTTCAAATTCAAAATCTCTTTCTAAGTCAGGTAAAAAAGTATATCTAGGTCCTCCATAGAATATAATTGCTAAATCTAATTTTTTTGTTTTTTTTAATTCAAATAAAATTCTTTCAACACTACCTTGCAAGGTTCCTTTATTAACGATATTTGCTTTTAATTTTTTTGTTAGGGTATTAACCCAACTTTGAGGATGTGATATAGAAGAACAAACACTATGTCCGTAAAAACCAATATTCATAATAAAACTATTTTATATTAACTATGTTTTCCGAAAGCCCACAATCTTTCTTCGCACCACCAACATTCATCACAATGTTTATCAAAAACCTTTCTGCTTTCGCAAGAACGGGTTAATGGATATAAAGACTCAATAACTTCATATTCATCATATAATTCTTTTATTTTCTTTTTAGTAATTCCTAAAAAAGGATCGTATGTTTTATCTTCATTAGCATAAAATCTATATCTTATTCCTTGTTTTCTTCTTGCATAAGTTTTAGGATCTAATTTATTTTTAAATTCTGTTAATTCTTCATCTGATGGCGTTCTTGTTGTTCCCATATACATTATATTAATTAATTTATTATCAACTTGTTCTGTCATATAAAGAAAAAAATCATTTCTATCATAATTTTCTACTGTTTCTATATGATGAAACACATCAGTTCTGCCTGTTAATTCTTTTAGTTTTTCTATAACTTTAATTGAATGTGTTTTTGCTACCTCACTTTTATCTTTTTGTGAATAGGTAAAAAAATGAATTGGACCATCTGTTTTCTCTTTCATTAAAATGTAAGCTAATATAGCAGAATCGGCTCCTCCTGACATAGCTAAACCAACAGGTCCACTGTGTACATCAAAAATAATATCTTGTAGTAATATCTTTCTTTCTTGTGACATAATTATATTTATTAGACTCCTTTTAAGTTAAATTCTTTCATATCAAAAAGTGATATGATTTTAAAATTGTTTGGTAATATTTCTTCATCTTTTAAACTTAAATGAGATATAATTTTATTTTTAGGTGTTCTATTGACTATTGTAAACACTGTATTTAAAACCCTTAAATTTAAATCTTTTAATGTATTATATACAGTTCTAAAAGATCTTGTGGTTGTACAAATTGTATCTAACATTAATATTGGTTTATTTTCATCTATAATACCATCTGTTATTTGTTTTAAACCTGATGTTTTTTTGTTTTTTCTTACAGATATAGAATTAATATTTAAATTATGATTATACTTTGCAACAAGAGGTATTCCTGATAATAAAGGTGTAGAACCTGTTTGAAGGCCAGCTATTGAAAAATTAGTGTGTCCTATATGTTTGTTAACTTGATATAAAAACATTTGAGATACTGCAAATAAAAATTCTGTATTATATAAACCGTTTCCCATAACGAATACCCAAGACCATTTTTCACCATCAATACCATCCATAGGTGTATCTCTAATTATACATTTTTTATCTATATAATCTTTAACCCATTCAAAGTACATATTATAAGTTTCATCTGAAATCATATTATTACTATATTTATATCGTATAAATAATACTATTAAAGGAGTGAATATGGCGATTAC
>Ga0181348_1000880_pt1 | contig 13146 bp, 16 predicted proteins | sample Su13VDMM110DN_FD_130092 | JGI IMG/M metagenome (GOLD analysis project Ga0181348, IMG submission 130092) | Freshwater viral communities from Lake Michigan, USA - Su13.VD.MM110.D.N | ecosystem: Environmental > Aquatic > Freshwater > Lake | place: USA: Michigan | collected 2013-07-16
GGTAGTGATACTTCTATCGACTACAGGGTATACACTTCTATCAGTAACAATATAGACCAGGTAAGTGATAATTCGCTATCGCTCAATTATGTTTGTTATAATCAGTCGTTCACTATACAGCCTGGGTTGAACAGCTTTACTACAGGTGAAACGATGTTTCCATTTAGCGTATTAAACATTAATGATACAACATTTATCAATAATGGTGCGTTTGGATCAACAACTCCGCAATACTCTGATAAAGTTTATCGTCAATCAACTAATAATATAGGTGAACGTGCAACTTACCTGTGTACATGGCTTTCATATGACGAAAGTGCAAATACATGCGTATGGCTTGATAGATACTACTATCCAAACTATGTAACTAAGGAAAATTCTTTAACACTACCAATTTATAATAATACATTTGATAACTTTATAGAGCAATTAATAAAATCTAACTTAAGTTTGTCTCAGAGTCTTACATCTAATCAATACTTCGATAAAATTAGCGATTTTGCGTTTAGACCTAACGAGGAATATATTTATGATAGGATTGATATCAATAACCTCGACTTTGTAACTAGTAAAAATAATATAGACGCGACAAGAGGGTACTATACACAGATAAACGAAAATAACGGGTATACTATTGGATTCTACATCAACCAGTATAATAGCTCTGAGTTTATTAGTATTAATAGTAAATTTAACGACATCCAAGGAGGGCTATTTGTGCAGTACAATAACGAATCATTGATTGCTGATATAGTTCTCTATGATTCTGTTATTGGAAAGTATATAACCATATCGTCTGATGTTATTACTCTACCACCACGGTCAAAAAATAGTGTAGTATGTCACTTTGATAATGGTCTCGGAATAATTAAGGTTTATCTCAACGAAGATATTATTATATCCGATACAGTTGAACCATATCACTATAACTCAATAGTATATGGTGATTTTGTAATCCAAGATCAGCCAATTAAGTCTGATACTAACTATTTATCTGACATATTTTTAAGTCTGTCGCCTATTACTCTCGAAGAGTTAACACTTCTTGTTGCAAAATATAACACAATATACAATACTTTTAGTATCTCATTGCCTTGTGGTATGAGAAATAGAACAGACACAGTTAAGCATATTAATACTCTCAACTCTAACAGCGTGAGCAGGTCTAACGCTGTTGATATCTACCTTAACGGACTTGAGATAGCTGACGATGAAAAAGCATTGCTTAGAGATACTATAAGAGCGGAGTTAGTTAATACATTGCCGCTTAATACAACAATAAATAACATTGAATTCCTGTGATAGCTTACTTTAAACACACTGCTGGTGGTGACTTTACTCTGAACGGTACGGATTATGCAGGTCCCCTTACAGTCATCGATTCCATTGCATACACTGGCTCAGTATTTACTACTAATTCTAGACAGCTTAGTAGTACTGGTACATTTTTATCTAACTGCTTACTTAATAAGCTTAACTTTAAATACACTGCTAATCCAGCTGTAGAGAAAGACATCAACTCTGTTAGTGTATACCCTAGAACTATTTTAACGCTAGACACTCTCACAGATGTATTTGATATCTTAAATGAGAATAACCTCAAATTGTACTGCGCTGGTGTGAGAATTGATAATAATTTTTTAAATCCTCTGTATAGGTCGCCAGACAACTTGTCATTTACAAATTGTATAACGTCGTTTGCTAATACAACCTTTAGACCTGTTAAATTACCTCTTAGTCGGTTACCTGTCACTTATTCAATTCAAGCTACTGATCCTAATTTTGATAGAGTCTTTACTCCAACCAACTTAAAGAGTTCAGTTCTTCAAACCGATAATCTTTCTAGTTTTAAATATTTTAACAATTCTGGATTAGCCACAGGCTTAGTTAATAGCGTTTCTGCTATCGCCTTTAAAGATGGCTATCCTAAAAATAGTTCTTTTACTCATAACTATCTTTACTATAACAAATACATCAATTCGATCTACCAAACGAACGAGGATGGTAGCTACAGTATATTTGATATCGATTATGCATCTCCTATCCCTAGAACCATTCTACGTGATACAGTTAGTACATCACTTAATACGCTGATATCTCCATATACTTCCATATATGGTAGAAATTTTAGATCAGCTCTCGTACAGACAGGAAATGATAATATTATCGAAGTGTATAGTGTAACCAATACTGACAAAGTACTTACCTTAACCCGTCAAGCCTTAGGATTCGATGTTTTTCAGCATATATGTCAGCGGTTTGAAGACGATATACTTATTATATACGGGACTAGTGGCAGTAATTCTGTGATCGCTAGTTTTGATATAGAATCACTTATCAACGACGACTTTACACCTTTAGTTTATTCAGAAACAGAGATATCTTCACCAACAATTATAGAGTGTGTTGATTTTGACTCTGATATTATTACATTAAAGACCTATAACACTAATAACTATCTCGAAAAGGTTGAACTAGCATCAATATCTGCTCCTAAAGTACCACTTGCAGGGTTTAGTAGTGATTACAGCAGTGTTGTAAAGGTTGATGACTTAATTAATACAATGACTTCTGATTTATCTGCTGATCTAACAGTTTTAGGTACTTTCTTTAAAAATTACGATAGTTACTTTATAGATATGCAGTATAGTACTGGCTCAGTAATCAATACAGCTATTGTCGCTAGAGACTCACTTACAGTTGATACAAAAGAAGTCTATTACTACCTGTTACCAGCAGAACTGAAGCAAAACTACGACGTTCAGTTACCTGCAATTAGAAATAGTAGTATCGGCCTCACTATAAACAGCATTGCGCGTACAATTATACAGGATGCATTGCTGATCTACTATAATTTTACTGAGCGATTCAGATATGCTAATAATAGCTTACCTCAAGACATAATAGCTAATACTTTGAAGACATTTAACCTCGATAATCTACTACTGTTTAGTAACGAGAGTATCAATATCGGGTCTCTTAACCGTGTTATCAATTCAATTATTACTATACAACAAGCCATTGCGCGTGAAATTGATAATAATTAAGTGGAATACGACATAATGTAGATAAATAGAATAGAATATGGCACAAGATTTAACAGGTCAACAGCTTTCCAATGTTTATCAGACGTTTTTACATACAGATACTAATGAATTGTCTGCAGGTCCTAAAAATGTGTATAGCGGAATAGGTGAAAAAACATCACTATCTTTATCGACAGCAAGCACTGTTGTTACGGGTAGCCTTATTGTCAACAATGTTACATATCCGCTTCAGTCAGGTGCTCTCTTCAGCATACCTGTCATGACTAGTAGTGATAATCTCGAATTTAAAACTTTAAACTATGTATTGACTAGTACACAGGTTACACCGATAACAAATGGTACATATAGTTCAGCCACCCTTACATTTGTCGATGGGTTAATTAGTGCAGCAACAAATACTGGCGCAACAAAAATATTTTTTATCGAATCACGCGCCGCTGGTTCTGCAGGCAAGAGCTTAGAAACTCTTATTGCTAGTATTATTTGGCCATTACCAACATTAAACGATACTGCATATGTCTTCCAAAAAGTTATAAACGGTTCAGTCATGGTAGATTTAGCAGTATACGAATTTAAATACAATCCATCAACAGGCTGGACACTTACCACAACATATTAATCATGCCACCAGATATTAAAGTAATAAAGCTTAAAGTTAGACGCGGTTCTGATGCAGAGCGTAGACAGATCAAACTTGATCAAGGCGAACTAGGATTTACAACAGATACACAGCGGCTATTTGCTGGCAATGGAGTCGATCTCGGCGGAGTTGTTGTAGGTAACAAGATTTTTGCGACTTCGATATACTCAACATTTAATGCGTTAACAACAGTTAACGCTCAAGTGGGTGATATTGTACCTTTAAGTGGCGTGTCCTATCAGCTAACTAATACTGACTATACTAAATTATCTAGTTGGACATTGTTCTCACCTTCTTTAAATACAACATATCTTAAATACTCTGGTAATCAGACTGGAAGTCTAACAATTGTTCCTGCCTCTTTAGATGCTTCAGTTCTAAGCATACAGTCACTCTCATCAACTACAATTAACTTTAATTCTAATAAATTGAATGTTAATTACGACCCATCTATATTCTCAGCTACCTCTACTTTAAGTATTCTATCTGGAGGTCTTAGCGCTATACATATATCTAGTAAAACGCTCGGTAAAGGTCTTAGCGGAGGCAACGGCATACCTCTTACTGTCGATGTTGACGGCACAACAATCGGCTATGTCGGCGGTAGTAATAAACTCAGCTTGATCTCATCACCGGTAACTGCCTTGCGTATTGAAAACCTAGGAGCAGGGTTTAATATTACATACTCTACAAGCGGTACCACAGTTAATACAAACATTGCTAATATAGATACCACATCCTTTGTCTTATGCGCAGGGAATACACTTGCATTAAAAGCACCACCGCTTACAGCTACTGCCTTTCGCGAACTACCTGCAATTGATGTTGTTAATGGTTACATAGCTAATGTAAGCTCGTCGATTTACGATATATTATCTTGTAATGATAATTCTCTAACAAGTTATAACGGATCACCGAATCAGCGCACTACTGGTTATAATCCTAGCTATGGCCGTACAGTCATTACAGCCGTATCCGCACTTTCTGGCGGTGGTACGGTTGTGATTTCATTATCTTCTGCTGGCTTTATTATGTTTAGAGGCCAGGAGACTGTGCGTAATGGTGTAAGAATTACAGACTCATTTGCTATACCAGTCTTTACACTACCTTCTAACATAGCATAACTAAATACACTATATGGCAAATTCTCTCGAAATCTTTCAAAATACTCTTCTAAAGCTAGTTGTTCGTAGTGGACCAGATAGCGACAGGCAAAATATTACCTTAGATGTAGGTGAGATCGGGTATACAACTGATACTAAAAGATTATATGTAGGTGATGGAAGCACACAAGGCGGTATACTAGCTGGAAATGTTGTTTTCGGTGATTTTGCAGACTTCGCAGCAATTACATCTACACCTGTGATTGGCGATTTATTGTATGTTACAGGGAATACAACTCTCTACCGATACAACGGAGGTACTAAGACTCTTTCTACGAGCTGGTCACCTGTAGGAAGAATTTACAGCGCTTCTGATACAACTCTCGTTTTTTCTAACAGCGGTAATCAGATTAGAGTCGGCACACTATCAGCTGGTAACTTTTCCGCTGATGCAGTTGGTACAAATCTTACACTAACCACTGGACGAATTGCATTGTCTTCCTCAATTACAGTAGATCGTATTGACCCCATTAGTACGCAGGTAGCTCTACCTAGTTCATTAAAAGTAGGTACTGTTAGCTATAAGTTTCCATCAACTCAGTTATCTGGTGCACAACTTGTAAACGATGGTAGCGGAAATTTATCATGGGTAACTATATCATCATTGCTAACAGCGACCTCTGCTGCACTTGTACCTGGTCCTGGTATATCGCTCTTCGTTAATGGCTTGTCAAGCACCAGAGCATCACTACTAACAAGCGGTGATGTTCAAATTAACGGAAAGTTTATACCTACTTCATTTGTAGAATATAATCAAAGCGGAACAATTGTTCGAAACGTAGGTATAACTTCTATCACATCACTCACACTCGCCGAGTTAACATCGTTACCTAATACACAAGGCGCTGTACCGCTTCTGAGACCAACATTCCGAACACCTACAACCGAGCCAGCTAATATAATAGGAGCGTGGCGTATTACGTTAGATAGTAATGTATCCGCGTTGAGTGGTATTGTTGAGGTTAACATTAAAAATGCACGTCTACAAGTTCCTCGTCAAGTCTTAACCGGTGATTTCAAAGGACATTACATATACTCACCGAGTCTCGATGCGAGATACTTTTTTGAAAATGCCTTAGGTAATACTATTGTTGTTTATACATATGTACCTGTAATTAGAGATTACGGCGTTAGTCCTGAGACATACGAACTAGCATACGAATACCCTACAGCTGGCAACCAAGATGTAGCAACAAGATTTAGTGTAACAGTATATGCATAACGAATTAATTATCGAAGATCTGACTGCAGAGGATATTGTACTTCTACGAGATTCATTAAGAGAGCTCAAGATACCTATAGGAGATGTACATAAATACATCCATCTCACTGACCTTTTAGCGAAACTAGATAGTATTGTATTATCAATTTACGATTAAATACTAATGCATGAATGTGCATGAAAGAGCAGAGTGGTTTTGCGAAGAATTTACCGATTATGTGCTGGTTGATAGAACGAGACACAGTATTATCGTTAATATCAAGAAGGATCACTTTAAAATTGTATATCAAGAGCTTAAAAAGCTTGATTACGAGATAGTTTTTTCTAAAACACTAAAGGATATAAATACTATTACTTGCACCTTCAAGCAAAAACAACATGTCTGAAATCTTAATACCTGCAACAGCGAGAAACTACTATCTCGTCAATAAAAATTATAGTTATAACTCCAACTATGATGTTATATGGTCTTTTCAGTACACGGTATCAGGGTTTAACTCTGGATTAAGTCAGTTAGGATACACAACGTTTCTCACAACACTGTCTTCTACTACTTCTTATATATCTGCAGGTCAATACCTATGTACAAAACAATCTGAAACGCAAAATTCAGTAACTGTTTTAAGTGGAACTACAACATCAAATGTAAATCCATTCAATTTAGTTACTATTGCGTTTGACTCTACAGGCCTTTTTGCACTATCATCGACAACCCGACCAGGATTAACAGCAGTTACAGCAAACTCACTTGTTATTAGAGGTTATAATAGTCAACTACTATGCGTGTTACCTCTTTCTAGCACCTCATTTAGTATAGCACCTACATCGACACAAACTATTAGATGTATCTACAGTAATGGCGCGCAAACTTTAGAGGTTGCGTATAGAGACAACACTACAACAGTGTATACAACTCTAACAACTGTTTCTATACCATACCGCTTTATAAACACTAGTAACGTAGACCGTGTATACGCTGGGATATCCTATTGCTCTCCTATTTCTTCTAGCAGTCTTAGTTCATGTAGGCTTATACTTAACAACATGCATATCGAAGGGTCTCGCAATAAGACGGCTATAGAGACAATTGCTGTTGATATTCTTTCCTAAGCTGTTAAATATCGTTATGCGCAAGCTTACGATTGGAATGTGTGTTTATAACGATTATGATGGAGTATACTTTACTTTACAGTCATTAAGATTATATCACCCTGAAGTAATGAATGAGGTTGAGTTCGTTCTAGTTAATAATAGCCCAGACCAGGATCAAGCTAACGCACTTAAGTCGTTAATTACTCATATTAAAGAACCTATTCAGTATATTGAATTTACAGAATTCGCATCAACTAGTGTTCGTAATAAAATTTTTGAAGCTGCTAATACTCCCTATGTACTAGTCCTAGATTGTCATGTATTACTCTACCCAGGCGCGTTAAAACGTCTAATAGAATTCTTTGACAAAGGTCTAGATGAGAGAAACTTAATACACGGACCGATGCTATTTGATGGACTCGATGCTATGTATTCTAGCTTTAGTACTAAGTGGAGTCACGGGATGCAAGGTCAGTGGGTAGTTGAGAAGGAGAGAACTAGCGTAGACGACGAGCCATTTGAAATAGAAGCGCAAGGCCTCGGACTATTTACATGCAGAAAGGATTCATGGCTAGGTTTCTGTCAGCACTTTAGAGGCTTTGGCGGCGAGGAAGTTTATATTCATAAGAAGTATAAACTACACGGAAGAAAAACTCTCTGTCTACCATTCTTGCAGTGGGTCCATCGGTTTACCAGACTTAAATCACCTGGATATCCTAACACCTGGCAAGGTAGATACCGTAATTACATTCTAGGTAGGCTTGATCTCGGGTTACCTTTTGATGATGTAGACGAACACTTTGTAGAGTACGTACCTGATGCGGCACAACGCCAATCAATTAAAGAAGAAGCCGCAAAACTATTTGCAGATGAGTCTCTCGATACAACTGTACAAACAATTGTTTATGAAGCCCCAGTATCTCACGCTGCAGTATCTAGATGCGGCTGTGGTAAGTGATTATAATCGACCTAACATCTTTTCAACCGTTAGGTCATGCTTCATAGCTTCAAAGCGCTCATCAATATATTTTTGTAGCGCTAGTGGCTTAATCCAGTCTAAATTAGTATCTGCAATACCAAGCTCACCGCTACGTTTTGATATAAACTCGATACCTTCTAATAAACATGCCCAACGAGCCAACTCTCCGACATTCATTTCATAAACTGTATTATTCTTAAGGTTAAATTTAATTGTATCCATCGACCTTATTATACATTAGTTCATTAATAACTATCAAGCCCTTTTTCCTTGTCTTTAAGATTATTAAAGACATTTACAAGTGATACTGGTTCTGTTAATAAGATACTTTCGTGTGTAATATCTACACGAAATTTACTACCGCAGACATTACATGTAAAGTTATTATCTTTATTGATAAAGATTGGTTCGTAAAAGCTATTTTTACCACAAGGGCACTCAATAAGAGTTGTCTGTAAATCTACAATACTATCTAATGTAGATTCTGCAATCTCTAGACTCTCATCTGGTTTTGCTGGTCTATATATCATGAAAGCAATAAACTGAAGGATTATACCTGCAATAAACCCTTTACCTATACCTCCAATAAATTCTTGCACAACATAGCCAAAGCCAAGCGCGAGTAAAATTGTTATGCTTATCGCTAACCAGAACTGCTTCATATAATGAGTATATATTACAAGTACATTTTATCAATCTCTGCAGGTATATCTTTTAAAATAATAATACCTACAATATCAATTAACTCATCAATTTTCTCTTTTGCAGATTCGTTTGTCTGGGTTTTACTCACAAGTGTTTTTAACATTATTAAGTCTTCATACATCTTACCTAATAGTTGAACAGCATTTTGATCTAATTCAAATGGTAATATCTTTGGCGCTTTCTGACCTGCTTCATCTTCCTTATACTTTCGCATTTGTGCTGCGGTGTCAGACTTATTTTCGACAGGCGATGTTGAAAACTTTGTTTCGTAGTTTGGATAAGTTGTATTAGGCATTGCAATTATTTATACATTGAGCATAAATAACCATATGAATAGATTTGGAAATCGCTTCTTTAAAGTTTTGAGAGAGCAAGATGATATGGATCGCGAAGCTATGGAAGCTTCACTCGATCAAGGTACTGATCCTGCAGAGTTCGATGTAACTGTCGAACCATCAGGTGGAGGTGATGATGTAGCTGTTGCTGTAGCAAAACGTAACGCTGTGATGGTTAACGAACTTAAAGGCTGGATAAGCTCTCTAGAGGGAGTTATTGAACAGCTCAACGGTACAGAAGATTCTATCCAAACAAGACTATCGCAAGCTGAACCTGATACACTGTTCGATAAAATGAAACAGTCTGAGCAGCGTAAGATTGCACGGGTTGCTACGGAACTTGCATCGCTTAATGAGTCATTTAAAGGCTTCCTAGCAACCTCTAATAATGCCTCACTTAGAGGGGTATGATTTAACTCTGTCAGCTTTAATTTCAGCTAATTTAAAAATTCCTTCAAGTCCTTTGAAGGAATTTTTTTGTATGAATGCCGCGCTAATCTCATTTAACTTACAAGTTATACATATATCGTTAAAATCCTTGAACCGCTTGCCGAAGTTTTCAGGCCATATGAACACAGTCTCACCTTCTTTCAGAAGGATCTCGCTCTTTGAAAGAGACGCATTATCTACCCATTGACTATCCAGCACCCATATCTTTTCAAACCACTTCAATGTCGAGTTCATTTGTTTTTGCTGGCGTAGCGTAAGTGATTGTATACTCTTCTCTGTAATACCTGCTACTGCGACACTATTTTTAGTAAAGAATGCATTTAACGGTCCTTCAAAAACAAATACACATGATAAGTCGCTATCTATCTTATCTATGTTAAACAACGTCTTCTCACCACCAATCTTAGATATATACTTTGACTTATTCTTATTATCAGTAGGTACAACTGTTCTTGATTGATAGAATTCAATCTTACCTAGCTCGTTGACAAAAGGTATAATAAGTCTATTTTTATGAACAGCATCCGTAAGCGATACGTATAACTTATCAGGTCTATTAACCGCTGTATCAAGCCTACGCTTTTTAATTGTTTGTAGACACGCTGATACAATCGGGTTCGATTTATAGTAATCTGTTTGATTTGTATCGAATAAGTTAATACTATCAATTGGTAAAGTCGCCTCGTTTTTCGGCTTTTCTTTCTCTGGTGCTTCTTCTAAAACAGATGTGATATCTGGTCTATACTCCTTAACCTCTTCAATAATTTCTGCATCAGTCTTACGAGATACCTCTTTGATCCATTTATATGACCTACTAGACCAACCGCAATTATGACAGAAGACAATATCAGTTTTACAAATATAATAACATCGCTGCTTACTACCTACCGAGTCTCCTTCTTTACAAATCGGGCAACCGCCTTGATATGTCTGATTGTATCGATTGTACTTCGGTTTATATGCGTAAAGGTAAAATTTAGATACAACATAGTCTTCCGGTAACGATATCATGAGAAAAGAGACTGTAACTTATTTTGCAGGAAAAACGCAGAATGCCAGCTATCTTTTTTGTTTAAAATATAATTAAGTTTTCTACTCTCACACTCTTCGAGAAATTGCTTCCATGATGGCTCACTCTTTGTATTAAGTTGATTACGGTAATATTCTTCTTCATCAGAGTAGTTCTTATACGCATCAAGACTAAACAGTTTACGATTTCGTTCGAATATTTCTCTCTCTTGATCGGTTAAGACAATCTCATTACGTAGCCATTTTTGAATTTTAACCTTCCCGAACTTTTCAATGCCTGGTACATTGTCTGATTTGTCACCGGTCAGGCACTTAACGTCTAACCATGTTCTTGTATCCGGCATGCCAGTTACCTCAACAAAGTTAGCTGGAGTATAATCCTCTTTCTTAATAGGATTGAATAGTGTTACATCTTTATCAACTAGTTGTAGAAAATCCTTATCTACTGAAACAATAACCTTACTACCTGATAGTTCACTACACAAGAACGACACTATATCATCTGCTTCTAATTGCCTAGGGAATATAGATACAATATTAAGTAACGATAGAAACTTTTTTATCACTTCGTTATTCATATGCGGCGAAGTGTCAGCTGAACGATTTCCTTTATAATCTTCAAACTGAGTCTTGCGATCATTTTGCATGTAATCAGGCTTCTCATCCCATACGCAAATAGTACGTGTCGGCTTATATTTTGATACATACGAGAATACTGCATTTAATGTAAAATGTACATGGAAATTACTTAACATAGTCGGGTCATCACTCTTAAGACGCCGGACTTGATTTTTTGCTGTCCAGTATGTTCTGTGGATAAGATTATTTGAATCAATTATTAGAGTCTTCATTTAATTTATATTGTGCTTTTGATACTTCAAGAACATAATCAGGTGCTTGTTCTACGAACTCTATTATACTATGGTTCCTTCCGTGTTCAAGTATTGCACGAGGTATCTTACGATTTACCATCGTCGGTGTAGCGAGAAAACAATAGTCTTTACCTTCTACACCGACGCATATAATCATTTCACCAGCAAATGCGCCAGTATGAACTGCGTATATATCTCCTATTGAGACTATATTCATTGCTCAGTATTAACGCTTATTTGAGGAATGCCTTTTTCCACCAACAACGCAATAATAACTTCCATTGAGCTAGTCTTTACCGAGAAGTTGCGCGGAAAATATCTATCACCATCATTAATCTCAAACATTTTATCAGACTTAAAGTCTTTGTTCTCGTAACATGTAATAAAAACAGATGTATTACCTGGATCTATAAGAATTGTCCATTTACGAGGATCTGCTTCAGAGTAATTAGTTATAAGCTTCCAGGTATTATAACCAGAGTCTTTTAAACGCTTTACAAAATATGATAGAGTAGTAATTTTATTTTTATAGGGCTGTTGTGTTGTCATATAAGAGATGTTAATATATATTTTAGTTGAATTGAATTACAAGTAGCGTCAATAGTAGATATTCCTATATCTGTATTAATATTTATCTTTACATCATTACCCATAGAGCTTACCAGCTTTAGGTTATCAAGGTTAAGAATAATTGAATCTAACTCGTAATCTGCATCACATAGAGTAAGTGCGATTGAATCCATATTATGTTTCTCTCTATCTACAATCTCTGCTTTAAGTAAACTGTCTTCAGTAAAGAGATACACCTTCTTACACCCGATAGAGAAGGCGCTATTTTTTATAATAGTCTGAAGCGCATTCTTAGGCAGGGTAAACGATACATTAAATGCAAACTTCTTTATCTTCTCAGCTTTAAGCGCTGGCTTAGAGAGGAAGTTATCATCATATAAATGATACTTAAAACGCAAGTTACGATCTTCGTAACTAATGCTGTTATTAGTAATATCTAATATAATAGACTGCTCGTTAATATCTTCAAGAACTCTAGCAAGTTTTTTAAGGTTCGGTACGTTTAATGACCCGCTAAAAGTAGCTTCTATATCAGTATATTCACCTAGTACATAAATCGTTTCATCAGGTACTGTAGACAGTACTGAGCATACATTGGGTTGTATGCTCAGTATGCAAGCTTCATTAATGATAGAAATGCTGTCTAAGAACTTTAAAAATTCATTCTTTGATTTTATTCTTATTTGCTGCTTTGTCATTTGCACTTAATTGTATGCTATGTTTCTCTAAAATCCCTGTAATTACCTTAAGTTGTGATTTTATTTCGTGGAGATAACTTGTTGTCTCATTGAGTCTTTTAATGATTCTCTCCATCTGCACATTCTCTTTTGTATCAGTAAAATTAAAGAGCTCGAGTTGCTGTTCTCCAGGTTGCTGCGGAGCAGGAGTTACTTCGGTCGCGTAGTGCATTGCCGGAGCAGGCATTACCTGCTCCGGTGAAGGGATATAAACCTGCGGCTGACGCTGTTGCTCTTGCAGTTGTCGCTGTTGTTCTTGCTGTTGCTGCATAACCAAGGCCTGCTGTAGTTGATTTTGAATATCA
>Ga0181348_1000882_pt1 | contig 13137 bp, 2 predicted proteins | sample Su13VDMM110DN_FD_130092 | JGI IMG/M metagenome (GOLD analysis project Ga0181348, IMG submission 130092) | Freshwater viral communities from Lake Michigan, USA - Su13.VD.MM110.D.N | ecosystem: Environmental > Aquatic > Freshwater > Lake | place: USA: Michigan | collected 2013-07-16
GAGAATTCGGTGCCTAAAAGGTTCGCTTGCATATTGAAGTACGAGTAAAACATGGTGAACGCTCGAACAAATGCGTTTCCGGTCTCGAATCTGGACACATCTTCTGGGGAGAAACTCCCTTGGGTGAGTCGAACTGCTGAATCAGCCGCTCTTACAGCATCTCTCTCATTGCCAGTTTCGGTCATTGATTGGTTGTATGCTCCGACCCATACAATAGTATCAACGGCATTTTGAAGACCTTGCTGCATGAAGTACCCGTGCTTCCCAGCAAAGCTTCTTAATTTGTCATACTTGCTTGGATTCAGCAGTAGCTCATCAATAGTCTTTGAGATTTCAAATTGCTGGTTACTCATCCTGGTATTCATATACTTGGATTTTTCTGCAACCATTGTTGCCGTATCTGCTGGTTGGCGAGTGTATAACCACAAAGCATTTCTTAGATTGCCTGGCTTTACCTTCAATGCTCCAATGGACAGACCAGTCACCTGTTGCAATGCGTTGGTTACGTTACCAACCATCATCTGCATACTGGTCCTGGTTCTAACCTCAGTGAAAATTTTATCCATCGCCTTCCCGCCCCAGCCCTTCATTGGGGTCTTGATCATTTGCATTGCAGTTCTTTGCAACCAAGGCACCAACATATCTCCGCGGATGGTCGGATCTAGCCTGTCCATTGCAGCAGAGAATGTCTGACTGGTCTTTACAATCTTTGCGACATCCTTAATCTTTGGTTCGATGTAAGTGAACCTTAGAACCTTGTCCAAGTGGGAAGGGAAGTATCCAATATCAAGCATTAATGGCTTGTTGTATTCAACACGACCCTTGGTGAATCCCCTGCCGGTGGTCGGGAACATATAAGAGTTGTCGGTCTGACCGGTCTCTTGCTCGTTACGCATAGCAGCATCGGTGTTGATCCATGGGTCGGTCACCGCGGGAACATATCCACCTCTGTATATACCGAATGGAGTTATAACCGGGTTAGCGGAGATCTCGTTGAAGTAGAAACCGTACATATCCTTATGTACTTTCTGAGCCGCTGGCTTCATCTCTTCCAGCAGATCCCAGACAGACTGAGCAAAATCAAAATCAACCTTGGAAAGCCTGTTCTCAGCGTACATCCTCGACATGAAGTTATCCCATCGAGCAGTATTTAATGACCCATCCTGGTTCTCTTCAGCCCATCCACGGCCAAGTAACATCTTCCTTTTGTTAGACTCGTTGCCAGTATGGAGGATGGCGTGGAGCAGTTCCGCCTTATTCTTGAATGTATACCCAATTTCACCGGCTGCTATAGATCCAGCAGACAAGCCCTTCTCGACCGACTTAACTATATCGAGATACTTTTGGAGGTACTCATTCTTGGCGATTCTGTATTCAGCAACAGACTCAGAGATCGGATTCCAGATGTACTTTCTGAATGGACCATCCAACCTACCCCCGTCCATGGCATCAACCCAGGACTCGACTCTACGCATTGCGGCCCTGGCACCCATCAACATGATCTTGCGCTTATCCCAATCGGACATAGCCTTGTCATATCCACGGCGCTCTTTCTTTGTGTCAACAACATCTATGCGGTCAACGAGTTCGGATACGATAAGGTTTCTATCTACCATCTTCCCGTCAATCTCCATCTGCTTGTTTCTGCGAGACAGGTGCCATAAAGCCTGGATCTGCTCAGACAAATCGGTGAATTGGTCCGTTGTCAGTTCGGTAATTGGCTTGGCTTGTTGCAAGTGAGCAGTGATCATTGGCTCTATTTCTGCATAGAACTCTGGATCGTACTCTTGGACCTTGGCCAGGTATGCCCCGGCAGGCAGTTCGGTCTTGCCAAGCCCATAGTTTGCTAGGATTGCCCTGGCCGCACTAACCAGATTCATGTCGCGCTTATCTGCGATTCTAGAGTCAGCAGTGAATACCTTCTTGAATAGATCGAGAGACTTAGCAACCGACCGGTTAACCTTGATGGCCTCCGATGCAAGCTGGTTGTTCAGCAACTGGTTGCGCTTGGCTTCCATCGCCCCAGCAGTGTCTCCCTTCTTGAGAGCGTTAATTGCTTCTTGCGCTGCACGGGCCTCTGCAATCGAATAATTCTTTGGTTTGATAGTACCTATAGGCCTTGATGCCAATATCGCAACAGCGGCTTGCCTGGCAGCTTCTAGCATCACTCTGACAGGAGCAGTCGCCTTCGCAAGGTGCCTTAACTCAACAGACACGAACCTTGCGCGAGCTTCGTTGTGTATTGCTGATTCGACAGCAACTTCAATAGACTTTGGATCTTGCAGTTCTGCGTGTTCGGCCAGCATTCTTTCGTCTGTTCTAACATTGACCTCATCGTTAAACTTACGAGCGGAGACCAATGCCCTAACAAGGTCATCACCAGACTTGAATCCGAACATCTCGGCAACTATGTCCGGGTGTATCCCGTCATGCAGGGTTCCTTTCCCGGTAACAAGCTTTTTACTTTTTAATCCGCTCCAATCGAACATCCCAGAAACCGGAGCGAAACCAGGAACGGCGAATTCTGCTGCATCCCCGTACATATCGGTTAATGCGTTGAACGATAGAAGGTGTCCGCCATCAACTCTGAATATACTTCCGTCAGCGCCAACAGTTTCTCCGCTTCTAATCCATGTGATAGCCCGATATACCGGATCTGCCATTACTTCATTAACAACCTTGTCTCTGAGCGACTTGCGGATCTCGGCGGTCTCCTTCTGCATCTCCTTGAGAACCCTGCTTCTAGCGCCAGATAACCACTTCATCTGACGTAGGCTTGCAGTCTGCATCTCTCCAATGGCTGCATTGGTGGCTTCCTGGCTCATCTCTTGATAAGCGGCCCACTCGCTATCATCCATCCCCGATTGCTCCTGAGTTTGGAATATAGGCACCATGTTACGGACGGTCTCTGTCTGCTTAATCTGCTCTGAGGTGGCCAGCATTCTATCCATAACCTGTCTAACTTCGCCGGTCAGGATAGGTAGGTCAGTGCCATGCTCTTGCCGGTAGATAGCGTTGAGGTCATCACGGATTGATTTGTATACCCTAGCCAACCATGCTGAGAACCTATCAAAGATAGTCTGCAACTTGATGTTGGGTGCTTTGCCCTCGAACAGATAGATCTCGTAGTTGTAAGCGAACTGCTCGTGGTACTTTCTTTGCTCATCCAGAGACATTTGGTTCCAGGTAGCAAGATCTTTTACACCAAACCAATCGAGAATGGTCTGCATATCTTGCTTGGACTGCTCTGTCGCATTGGGATTCGCCGCCATGTCTGCATATACTGACAGGAAAAAGTGAGCGGTCTCGTGGAGGAAGGTGGAGTTATCTGCTTCCGTCCCAAGAATGGTAGTTAAAGTGGTTGGGTCGAATCCTCCACGGGCATCTTCTTGACCCTGGACCGGCTGCCGCAATAGGTTAGATGGGCGAGCTTCTGGGGTGGTCTGCTGATCTCCAACACGCCCCTCTGTCAAAGCGAACTCAGGTAGAAGTCCGGTCTTCTGATCTGCAAATATCGTATCTTCTACTTTTGCCGTGCGGTTATGCTCACCATGCGGACCAAAGTTTGTCCAACTGTTCTGTCCCCGTGTCTCACTAGTGAGGGCAGCAACTGCTGAACCGGTGAATAATCTAACGTGGGCTTGCCATGCGTTCTCCTCTCCGGCTGCACGGAATCCAGCCCCTTCCAGCCCGTGACCGAATGCATCGTGAACAGCTCGGAAGAGGTCGTTTGCTAGGACTTTTCTAGGCTTGCCATCGAACATCCATACCAGGCCGGTATCTTCTAGTAGCGGGTTATTTGATACGTTTTGATCGACAGTCCCAGCGGTATCTCCAGATCCAAAGCCAGCCTCTGTCGAGTACACGCCCATACGTTGGTTGGCCCGCAGATCGCGCATCGCGTTCCATGGGTTCCCAGCATAAGGGTCGTTGGTATTGTCGTAGAAATAGAATTCATAACCGGCATCTACAAGGGCCTGATACTGCGCCCTTGTCTGCTTGATCATATTTTGATACGCCTCGGCAACCACAGGGTCTTGAGGGTCATGCTTCATTTCGGCATAGGCATCGGCAATTCTAGCTGCCCTAGCCGGATCTACTTGGGCGTATTCTGATTGCCGTTTGAGGTCGATCCCGTTGTCTGCTGCGTATTGCTCTGCGACTCTGACAAGTTTGATGTCGGGGCTGGTGTCCTCGCCACGAACCGGTCCACCTTCAAGCGGCGTAAGGCCTCCGCTCGAATACTTTCCGCTTCCGTTTCCGGTCCCTCTGGTGCCAATTTCGGCGATTGATTCTCTGAGGAGACTGGTCGCCTCTTCACGAAACCTATCATTCCGTTTTTCAACGGATGCCCGTCCGGCAGTGGCTGGTTCATTCTCAGTGTCATAACCGTAATCCTTCTTATCAATTAAAGCTGAAAAAACATTAAGACCGTCAACCTCAAACTCTGGCCCAATGTGGTTATGTATTGTACTCGCAAATTCTTCATTACTTAGACCAGATTGGTTTAAAATTACCATGTAGCCATCTTGGGCCGTATATCCGTTAACAAGCTTTTTACCGCCCTTCTCAAGCTCCCACAGCTTGTCATACATAGCCGCAATTTCTCTCTCTCCATAGCCCTCTGGAAGTCCGATAGAGACTGCTCCAACAGCAGAAGTGCCTGTTACTTGCTGCTCACCCATAACCACCATCGCATCCTGAGATAACGCGTGACCGATAAGTTTTGCTGCGATCACAGCCAGTTCTTTTCTGTCAATAGATAAAGACAGGGATGGGTTTGTTGCTCCCAGGTACCCGCCAATAGTTGCCGAAACCTTTCCGGAACTCCCGATCTCTTCAAGTATTTTAGGGATAATCTCCGCTGACACTTCTTGAGAAATTCTAAACTTATCATCCTGTGACAAGGCATTCCATGCAGCAGTCAGTTCAGCATCATTAGGATCCGGAGCAACTTCATATAGGACGTTTACAGGGTTTGGCTTGGCCCCAACATTACCAATGGCATCGATTGCCTTTTGCGCCACGCCCTCATAGGTGCGCCCTACCGTGTCATTGAATGGAACACTAGACCAACTTGGAGGAGTGACTCCACCGGCCAAGGTAAATATTTCCTTCTGAGCCTGTTCTTGGTCTATCTCTCCAGACTTATACCGCGACCATATCGCGTTTGCGGCAGCCTTCATCCCGCTTTTTTTGGACGATTCAAAAAGCCCTCTAGCAGCTTCCCAGGTTATTGACTGCATCTGCCTCGGAAGTATTCCTCTGGCTTCGGCAGCCCTTTTATAAGCCTCGTGAATAATTGGATAAGTGCCATTCAATCCAGTATTGCTAGATGAAGACGATCCAGCGCCGCCAAATGCCTGAGTAACTTCATCATCATTAGCCGCTAATGGGCGCAAGTTCGCAGCGGCCACCGCATGGGTATCTATAGTCGCAAACCCAAGAGGACTGTTCGGAGCGAACAAATTATTATAGAAGTTCCGTACCTTGTGTTCTTTTCCAATCTGGTAATAAGTATTGCTGGCGGTTCCCTCTGTCAGAATAGATACTGCTTTGGCAATGGCTCCAAATGATTTCCACGCCATGGTTGCATCGCTTCCGTCCTTTATCGTAACGTAGTCAGATACGCCGCCCTCTGGGGTTAGTATTCTGTACGAACGATTATTGTGGGTCTGGTCGAAAACACGAATCCATCTTGCGGCGATCTCTGGGTCATTAAGCACCTCACCCAAAGATTTCCCTTCGGCCATTTTCATCCTTGCCTTATCTTCCGGCTTTTCCTGTGGGATTTTATTTGCTTCTTCTGTCATCGCACTATCCCAGACAAAAGATTGCATTCCAAAGATAATGTCAGCAACTCGTTCTGCTGAACTTACATTTGCAAACCATCCATTTTGTGGAGATAGAACAGCGATAGCCGCTGCCGCTTGCATCTCGCTAATGCCATATCTGTTCGCCCACTCCTCCGTAGTTTTCCTTCCACCGTCATACCAAAGCTCTGCTCTCTCGCGCATCTCGGCAGGGAAAGAGTCGTGCAGAAAAAGAAGATTGTTGACCATGTGGTCGATAATAGACTCGACATTCTTCTTTACATCCTTTGCCCCAGCCCCTGTCAGCTTTCTAAAGTTTACCGTGCTTTGCAATGCTTTTAAATTCTTAGCAAGTGTCACTTCATCAGACATTGTGACATCAAAATTAATGTTCAATACCGAACTCATAGGATCTTCGGTGGCTTTGGCTGAAGATGGAAGACGAGTTGATAACGACTGATATAAAAACCCAGATTTTGGCGCGTATACTGGATTCCTTGCCATAACCAGTGGGCCTATCTGTATTACCTCATCTGCGCTTACAACCGGCTCCATTGTTTTACGGTCGTAGAAATACGAATGCCTCTCTGGGTCCATTCCAACTTGAATCCACTCAGGATTGTTAAATACTTCAGTGACTTTTGCGTGGGCCTGTTCTTGAGTAACCGGATTCCATTTTCCTTCGATAGTGGCTATCGTTGCCTTCCCTTTACCGGCGGCTATATTCAAGCTGGCCTTCTCTTCGTTGCCAAATACAGCATCAGTAATAGATGCCACATTATCGTAACCTATAGCCTTCCCAGCCGTTCCCTTCCCTATATTTGATCTCTTGTTATGTATAGCAACAATCCATGCGCCATGGTCTCTGTATGAAGGTATGTCTAACCTCAGCCCAACCTCATCACCTTTGCTCAATGTTTTGTATGCTGCCCCTATTTTGTCTACCTTGTCCGTAGTTATCGCTGACTTCATGTCATCTAAAGAGGTTGGCGTAGGCGCGCTTTCATATGGAGCTACTGGCTTTAATTGATTTACAAGCTTGTCATAATCTGCTGCCGTTATCTCTCCATTCTTGAGTTGGTTTGCAGCGGTGGTCAGACCTTCTATGCGTTTAGCTACATCCTTGTAATGCATATCAATTCTTTCTTGATTGAACGTGGCCTGGCCTTCAGCAGTAACCTTGTACATATACTTATTGAAGAAATCCATAGGCATCACGTTCTGATTGGCCGCCTGGGTGACTACGAAGTCACGGACTAACTGAGCATTAATCCTTGATACTGGATCTGCATACCTTCCAGTCTGCTTGATTTGCCGGAACATGATGTCTTGAACTTCATGGGCTGACTTTACGAAAGCATCGTCTGTTTGTTTTTTGGCTATCGCAGCGAGTATCTGCTCTGACATCGCTGGCTGCATCGCGGCGGCTTGCTGGACCTCGTTAAGAGATGTGGTGTCTACAGACCCCCTCGCATGAGGAGATAGTATCGCGCCAATGTCTGTTCCGATAACCTTACCGATCCAGTCATTCATCGGGATTACGATATCGCCGGTTATATCTACAGAATTAACTTGTTCGGTAATAGATGGGATCGCTTTACCAACCTCGACCGGATCTATTTTATTAGCCGTTAACGCCTGTTTGAATGTATTCCTATCGATATAAACATCGGTAACAGGACCGTCAGTTGTATTTGCCATATGAGCGGCAACAGAATCGGAGAATTTGTTATACGCATCAGGTGATTTCTGTTTTAAACCCTGCTCACCACCGGCGGTCTGCAACCTCTCGAATTCGCTTTTCTGCTTATTTGCTTTGATATGTAATGCAGCATTTGCAATAGACTGAACTATGGCACCAACATACGCGCCAATCTCCCCCGCATCCTGCGCCTCTGCCCACTTTATTTTTGACTCTGGGTTTGTCATTGCTCCGGCCATATCATGCAGAACATTCTCAGCGAGTTCTGTGATGCCTTCAACTCCGGCCCCAAGACCAACAGTAATGGAATGATGAAGCCACTTATTAGATAACGCCAGGGTCTGTGGTGCCGATATAAAGAACTTTGTTGCAAGAGTGTTGGTAACTGCGGTAATAGCGGCACCGGTTAATCTCTGAGCGGCCTTGTCTACCTCTGAAGCAGTTCTGGAAACTGGATCATTCTTTATCATCTCCTCCATGGCAGTTGCTCCCTGCCCCAGCATCAATGATAGTGACGTTACTTTAGCTGCCGGTGAAGCCAGCCACAGCGCAACTTGTCCACCAGCCTGGCCAACTCCCTCTGCCACCTGCTCGATCTTGTTCAGATTGCCGCTTGGCCTTAAATACTTTTTACTGAAATCTTCAATACTTTGTCCAACTTCATATATTGGAGACCCTAATTTCAGATTCTTATCCCCAGTTTGGAAGTAAGCCAGGTCGTTTATTATTGATCCAAACCCCTTAATACCGCCACCAAGAAGAGACCCAACCGCTCCTGACCCAACCGCCTTAATCGCCCTTGCCGATTGCTCTACAACACTCAGTCCATCAGCATCCGGATGCGCAATCTTAGCGAATTCCGGGTCAGCGAAAAGCTTCTTTAATGCCGGGTTCATCCCATTATCAGCGATTTCCTTTATTCTTGCCGCTCTCAGATCTTGGTGGATCTTCTCTCTATTCCTAGCAACAACATCCGGAGGGAGGCCAATCTCGCTTGATAACTTTTGATCTGCCGCAGCAACATCAGAGTTAGATTTAACAGCGTTGTCTATAGATACTGTTAGGTTAGAGTTCTGCTCTGACTTTAATGAATCAAGTAATTCAAATAACTGTTTGTTAGATGGCTGCGGTACAGAGAAATACCTGTCCCCTCTCTTTTGTATATTAGATCCACGAGCATTCTCTGCCGCAATAGCTTTGTCCCATGTAGGATGAAGAGACCCTTTAAGCATGATGCTGCTGCCTTCTGGGAGTCCGTGAGTTGCCATCTCCTGTGTAGTAACAGGAGCTACAGAACCCCAGTGACCGGCGTTCGGACCCGATGCAGCCGGACCCATGCCGGAAGATATAGCCCTATCGTAATCGTAATCCTGGCCATTCGGGTTGAATTTAGATGTTGGCTTGGTTCCTGGAACAACAATTCCCAACTTCATTGGCTCTGCCATAACTACTTTACCCCCGCTTGTGACATAGCTTTACTTATATTTTCTAGAGTCAATTCAACGCCTTGCGCATTCATTTGATTAATAACTTGCTGCTGCTGTTTGCTAAGAGAGTACGGGCTGACTTCAGAAGCACCCCACATTTTCCCTGGAATGTTAATTTTCTCTATTAAAACATCGTCTATTAATTTTTGTGTTTTATCTAGATCCAAACCATTCTTAGCGCCAATCCTTGCCTCTTCAGCCGTTATTCTTTTCTGTATTTCTAGCGTTACGCTATATGCGTATTGCTGCTGTTTAGGATCTCCTTGCCCCTTCTCTGCTGGCAAAATTCTAGCGTCCCTTAGTGAGCGCGTTATCTGGTCTTGTGTAGAGACTATATTGGTCCCTCCTTTTGTGTCCCCACCAAGACCCACCGCCCTTCTTGTGAACATTGCATCGTAATCTTCATTGGAAAGTCGAGATCTAAAGTTATTATAAAAGTCAGAATCTGAAATTTTAGCTAATTCATTTGGACTAGCAGAAGCCAAAGTATTGTAAATGTCAGCATCAGTATTGAACCGATTCCCGGCCCTATCGTACTTATTTAATTTCCCCCGCAGACCAGGCACCTTATCTATTGCCAATTGCTGGGCTGCTGGCAAGTCTCCAATCTTCATAAATGGATTGCTGTTTAATGCTTGATACGCGCCAGATTCTATATTCGCGTGGCTTTCAGATGTTCTTTGCTTAAATTCAGACTCCAATTTGTTTATTTGTTGCGATGTGGCGCGATACAAATTATCACTTATAGACTCGTTCTTTAACATACTGTCTAGTTTATTCTGCTTATCAACAAAGCTTCCAGGTAGCGTATTAGATAGCACGACAGACTCTTTAGAGAGTGCGGCTACATCAACTAATTGAGTCATCTGGTTCATTGCTGTTTGATCTATCTGCTTCTTGTTAGCATCAAGATATCCCCTGGCAAGAGTAGTCTTTCCTTGGTTTACCCAATTACCAACAATGTCTTGAGCAAGTTTAGTGTCTGCTTGCATGAGTGCATTCTTGTAAATTGGATTATTCTTGTCTATACCGAGATCAGCGAAGTGTGCTTCCATCTCCGCATTCCTTGCATTAGTAAGAGCAGTTACTTCTGTTGATAGAACCCCGTTCCTTTTTGCTGGGTTGTTGTAATGCTCCAATGTGGCTGCGGCTATATCATTAGTTTTTGTCTGTATGCTTGATGTGAATACGGCCTCTTTATAGACCTTTCCTTGGGTGAAGGCATGGGAGTCTACAGTTTGATATGCGTGTTGCAGCCTAGCGTTGGCCGCTCTCGAAACAAGACCAGCCTCCAATGGGTCTTTAATGCCGGACACATATGTCTTAACATATTTATTAAGACCTTCTGTAAATTGCTCTCTTTGATCAACAGCATTCTTCCCTGACTGCGCGGTGTATCCCGTATTGGGATCTGAAATTCTCACCCTGATCTCGTCAGCTATTCTGTTGTCGTGATCTTTTGCGTTTGTTTCTGCACGGTCAAGCATGACCTGGTCCATCATAATCTTCAGATGGGTGCCTGACGATACCATCTGTCTTCCAGACTCGACCATCTGCTCTGCTTGCAGATTAGGATATGTCTTAACATCAACCCCTTCTCTCATCCCTGGGCTGACTACATTGAGTCCTTGCGTTAGTTCATATGGAACTTGTGGCATCTATATCACCTTAGTTTTGTGGCATGAACATACCGCCCATGTATCTCTTAGACATTTCTAGGTTGTACCATGCTGAAGCAACATTCCCGCCGGAAGACATAAGATTTGTACCGGCCTGACTGAATGGACTTATTTGGCTTGCTGCCGATCTTGCTCCGAATGCTGACACCCCGGCCATTGCAGCTTGTGCCTCGTAATTTTGAGCCTGAGTCCTAGCGGCCCATGCAGCCCGTACAGTATTTGAGTTTATGGTGAGAGCATCAGTCTGCTTCATTAACTCTAGAGATGCCAACTCTTCAGCATTCGATCCGGTTCCAATCTGTCCTCCACGAGCCGCCTGTGATGCTCTAGCAGAACCTTTAACTTGCCCGGCGCGTAGAGTAAGCCTACCAATGTCCTGTTCTCCAGCCCTCATTATCTGCTGGGCAGTGTCTTCCATGGCCCTGGCGTTCAATGCTGACATCTGCTTCTGGTAGTCAAAGGTCATTGCCTGAGACTTCAACTGATTCTTTGCTGACTTGGCCGCGTAGAATGTTCCTATACCGCTCTGGATCGCTCCCATGATAGCCATTCCAACGCCCATCTGACCCATTGCGCTCATTCCGCTACCGCCCGGCGCTCCGCCACCACCACCTGTTGGCCCCGTGTAAGTGGTAAATGGACTCGCGGAGAAAGAAGTTTGTGCTGGCCCCGTGTAAGTGGTAAATGCAGCCGGGGAGAAAGCCATGTAAGCTGCGCCACTATTAGCAATTGCCGCCATTTTATTCCTCGCTTTTCTTGTATTGGAACATCAACCAACAGTGATACGGATACTAACTTCCGACAGCGACCTCAAGAGTCAGTCCAACTATACTCAGAGGCAGAGGATCTGTTTGACGAATGTAGACTTGGCCACCATCAGCCCAGGTTGGAGTTGTCATCACTAAAATTTCTTGCGACCTCAGTGCCGGTGGTGATCCGTATGGCTCTGTAGTTCTTTGCTTTGCCTCGACCAGGTTGTTCTCATCCGGCCCTATGAATAATCCAGAAGATTTGTAGACTCTGATCCAAGCCTTGTTTATATTCTTGTACCGTCCTTGGCCAAATGCACTGTCCATCTGAGAGGCCGCTGGCAGCGTTTGAAGATCGGCGGTGATAGGAAGGCCTATGACAATGTACGATCCCGCCCTGTCGAGCGTTACAGACCCACTAGAAACGGTTCTCTGTGGATGCACCGCTCCATCTACAAGAATATTAACTACCTTCCCCTCAATGTGGGAGAGTCCGGTGATTATATTTCGTGCGAATGACCAGTCGGTGGTGGCAACATTCCTTAAAGCGACCTCTAATATCTTGTCAATTCTTGCAATTGCTACAGTTGTTGATGTGGTCGAGGTAATCAAAAGATGGTACTCAGTAACCCCGTCCGCGCTATAAATAACTATCTCGTCACCGACATCAGCTTGCGATGGGTAGTTAAATTGCGCTGTTGATGAGGTTATTGTTAGCGGTTCAGATGGACCCCATAAGGTGCCGCCGCTGACAGTGACCGTGGTTGCAGAAGTATTTGCTCCGTCATATATCCCGCCGCAATCAACAAAGTAAGCATTCTTCTGCTCTGGAAATATTCTTGGCTGCTGCTGCTCAATGTATCTTTTTGTTACGCTGTTGATGGTTCTTTTGACTATTACATAAAGAACGTCATTGGTTCCTTCAGCAACTACCGTGCAACTCTCGAACGTCCCATCAGTGTCATGCCGGTGCCAGGCACCAATGCTTTGCTCTGGAATGTAAGTAAGGCCGAGCAGATCTCCTGTGCTAGATACCATCCAAATTAACGGCAATGGAGACTTTGAGTAGCACATATCGTTAACAGTATATGTGTCAAATAGGTGAGCCGCTCTGATTGAAAGGTCACCGGTGATGAATCCCTGCGCTTGCCAGTTGTAGCCGCACTCGCGTACATGGCCTCCCCTCGATGATGCGTACACCAAGGTATTGTTAATAACCACCGGCTGCACATTGCTCGATCCGACATAACTCTGGGGTCTAACACTGATCGTTGATGGGGTGATCGCATCTGAATTGACTGATGTGACCCTCCATTCTGCGGCTGATGTGAGCAATAGAAGTTGAGTGAGGGGGATAATGTGTCTAATCGTATTCGCTTCACGAGCGGCCACTCTGAATGCGATCCTATCGTCATCCTTAATCGGGAGAGAGTAGGACATATCTGATTCAGTTCCGGACCTGGTCATCCAGATCTTCTGTGGCTCTAATGTAGTCCCTGCGAAACACCTTCTCTGCTCGTAATATGAGACTGCTGCCGGGTAGTTACCTACCGAGTTGAACGCGCTCTCATAGGTTGGTGGAGTTACCCCCAGGTCAGGAGCAATATTGTCATCAACAATTGAAAGGCCGCCAGTTTCTCCAATGTAACCATATATCCCGCCTTGTAATTTGTAGACTCTGTACCTAGTGGCGCCACTAACAGCATC
>Ga0181348_1000885_pt1 | contig 13128 bp, 6 predicted proteins | sample Su13VDMM110DN_FD_130092 | JGI IMG/M metagenome (GOLD analysis project Ga0181348, IMG submission 130092) | Freshwater viral communities from Lake Michigan, USA - Su13.VD.MM110.D.N | ecosystem: Environmental > Aquatic > Freshwater > Lake | place: USA: Michigan | collected 2013-07-16
AGAGGTGTACTAAATAATGAAGGATACACTTTCGTATGAGGATTAGAAATTTTACAGAATTTAACCTACCTAAAGACGCTTATGCAGCGTTTGAAGCAGACACATTAAAAGATTTAATCATAGCAAGATTAAATGAAAATGAAGTATTTAGAGATCAAAACTTTGAAGGTTCAAATATTAATGCGTTTGTTGATATAGTTGCATATATGTATCATGTATTATTATTCTATTTAAATACTACATCTTCTGAAAGTAACTTTACAACAGCTACTCTGTACGAAAATGTTAATAAGCTTGTAACCTTACTCGGTTACAAGCCATTAGGTAATCAGACGTCATTATTAACTCTCGGCTTATCAGCTGACTCTAATATATCTCCAACATCGTATATTTTACCTCGCTTCTCTTTTATTAATGCAAACGGTATAGTCTATACCGCCATGAAGGATATAGCGTTTGAAAAAACAACAACAGGTACAGAAGCTTTATATATCGATAATAATATATTAATGCAGGGATCTATAATCGAGTCACCCACTTTTGTTGGTACAGGAGAAAACTTCGAGACAATTATTCTCGTCAATACCCTTGATAACAATAGTACAGGATTTATATCCGATAATAGCTTCACTATATTTGTACAAAGTAATGATGATACCGGTTGGTATGAATGGAAAGAAACCTCGTCACTCTTTCTCGAGCAAGCTGATACAAAAAGCTATGAAAAGCGTTTAAATGAAAATGGTAACTATGAGTTTAAGTTTGGTAATAATATAACTGGTAAAGCTTTACGCGTAGGTGAGAATATTAAAATCTTTTAGGTTCAATCTGGTGGTGCTATAGGTGAGGTAGGTGCTGGTGTAATATCGAATTATAAATTTAACTTATATAACTCACCTACTTTTAGGGAAATTGCGCAGGTTATATACGCTGATCAAACTAATTTAATATCTCCAGGTAATCTACCGTATTTATACCCTAATAACGCTAACAATTCTTCACCTATTGCAGATGCAGAAACAGTAGATCAAATTAAAGAGAATGCACCGAAGTTATTCTCATCACAAGATAGATTAGTAACGGGGAATGATTACCAGTCGTATATATCTAAGAATTATAATAATATTGTAAAATCTGTAAGTATTCTCTCTAACGAAGATTTTACATCGCGTTATTTAGCTTATTTCTATAGTGTAGGGTTGAATAAACCAAATGAAGATTGTAGAGTGTTATTTAACCAAGTAAAATTCGCACCATCTACAAACTTTAATAATGTATATATCTTTACAGTTCCAAAAATATCACCTATATTAAACGATATTACACCTAATTATTTAAACCCTTCGCAGAAACAAATAATAATTAACGAATGCAATCTTAAAAAGGATATTACTCATACTATTGTTTGTATGGATCCAATTTATAAAGCGTTTACCTTCGGATTACAAATAACAGGTGAGAGTGAATCTATATCTTTGGGTGATAATACATATCTTGTTATTAAAAAAGACATTAATACTAAGACAAATAGTTCAGTCTTAAAAGATCAAGTTATAACTATATACAAGAATTACTTTAATAGTATTAAGCTGGGAGATGTTGTTAATCTAAGTAAAATAACGGATGATATTCTTAATATAGAAGGTGTTAGGAATATATTTACAAGACGTGTAGATACAGGGTACGAAGCTCAAAAAATAAACTATGTTGTATGGAACCCTCTTTACGAGCAGGATGATGTTCTTTTTACATCGCAAAATTATAAAATGCAGAACTTTATGTATGCTTATTTTTATGATATTTCTAATATTGGTAGTAAAATAATAATCGAAAATGAGTGATATTAATACAGTCTACGCTTACTTTGATACCTATAACTATACAGGTGAACTGTCTACACAGAGTTATGCATTGCCGTTTGCGGAGTTTGTTTTTATTCCAAGACTCAATACAACAGATCCTATTTTTTCCACAAAACGATTAATATGGAATTTTGGTGATGGTACTACTACTGAGGCTATTACTGCTAGGCATGCATATGCAGAACCAGGGTCTTATAGAGTTTCTTACACACTATATACAGGTGACGGTCAAGGTTATATAAATACCTTTTACCGTAATGTAGATGTATATGATTTTATACCTGATAGTATAAACATACAATATACAGATACATATAATTTCGAGCTAAGTACTGGTGAGATTGGAGGACCTATATATATTACTAACTCTATAGCGAATAGACACCTTAATAGTATATCAGCTAATAAAACTATACAGGCGTTTTGCTCAGGTAGTAATATTAATTACTTTGATTTGGGGTTAGATAAACAATCATACGGTCATCTATACCCCTTCTCTTCTTTCTATCTCTTCGAGACAGGATTAAATCAATTAACTAATTTTATAGAGATATCATCGTTTAATACGATTACTACACCAATATATTGCAAGTTATCAGCTAATACTATTGTTACAACTGATTCGCAAGATGTAGCTGCTTATTTTTGCGGACTAACGGGGTATCAAGATGTCTATTTTAAGAGTGACATCCCAAATGATGAGTTAAATTTATTATTTGGTTATAATGCAGATGAATTTGTGACTTACTCTAATACATCTACCGTTGGAATGTCTGCTAGGGTAATAGAAAATACAAGCTATGATAGATTGTCTATTACAGCTAATGGTATAACGAGTGAGGGTACAACATCAGAGCTTTACCCTATAGGTAAGAATAAATTCGGTGATGTAAAGATTGGGTTTGTTGTAAGGATCAAGGATATAAATAATTTTACCAATAAAAGCGGACCGCTTATTGCCTTAAGCGGTATATCTGTTGGTATAAGGTTACCTAATGGTGATGATATTAATAATTATACAACAACATCTGCTAACTTTGGAAGTCTTGAGACGCTCAGTAGTGGTGGATTCTTTAAGGGTTATATTATCGTAAATCTTAATGACCCTATTATATATACATCACTTAGCGGCACATATAACGCACCATATGCTTTTAAGGATGTAGTTATAACAGTATCTGGACTTTTTAACGGAAATTCTCTCGAAGGTACATCTAACCCATTTAATTTATATACAAAAAACTATTATAATGTTACTAAGGTAGGTGAAGATATCGATATGACGCAACAATTTAAAGATGTTGCTATGCAGCCACTTTTTTTAGATAATAAAATATTGTTTGATGATTTTCTAGGTAGTATTGTTGGTAATGTCTCTTCTAATATAGGTGAATCACTTGGAAAACGAACATACGAAAAAATACAAAACTTTGTTAGTAATAACTCAACATTAGACTATGCCGGAATACAAAGTCTAGTATCACTAATTAAACAAACAGGTAATGATAGTATTCAATTTAGTAATACTAACTACCTATTTCCTTCTGAAATAGGTAGATTAGTTGATCTTTTATCAATAAATTTTAAGAGATTGCAGGGCTCAGCAAATACCTTTAACAAAGACTTTAGAACGTTTGGTTACCAGGGTAGAGAAATATACGGTAAGAATATAGGCGAAGAGGTTTCTGTTAATTATACTGTAACAGCTGGGGAGGATTTATTAGCTTTTGAAAAATATAGCGGTAAGTTTACATATTTAAATACTTACTTACCGTTATGTGCGTCTAATATTAGTTTAACTGGTCATAACTACGCTCTTAATACATATAACAATACATGGGGATGGGGACTGGTAATACCTGCAGGTACAACCTATAATGATATCAGTAATTACTATCTTTTTTATAACTATATTCCTACAATCGACGGAACAATAACGAATAATATTATAAATTATAAAGATATTACAAACACATTGAGTAATACTGTAAGTTCTTACACAGAATGGTCGCAACCGGATGGTATTATTTCAAATATACTAACTAATCAACTATATACCGGCTTGGATCTATTTAATTAAATAAATATAATTGAATGAGTAATAAAATTACGTTCGGTACTAGTATATTAAATAATTCCATTACAAATAGTAATGCTACTATAACTATAGATAACACTCAACCTTTATCTTTCTTAGAGTTTATCAAAAATACCAATGTTGATTACTCACCAGATGAATATAATAACTTTTATTTGTATTATTTAAAGCAATGGGCTGATATTACCAACACAAAGAATGGGAATACTGCTGTTAGTTTTGTTGAACTATATATAGATTTTCTTAAGAATCTGGTACTAACATATTCTACACAACAAGAGTTAAAATTTATGTCAACACTTGATTTTAACGATCCTGTTGATTTAGATATAGCTATACCTATATATGTTGAAAAAATAAGACAAATTATTATCTTCTACAAAGAAAAAAGAGAAGAGGCAAAATATAGTGTTGATAGAAATAAGATTAAAGGTAGCTCAGCGTCGATTGAACGGAGTATTTTTGAGAAGATATATAACTATATTTTCTCTTCCGAGCAGCAACCACAGTATACATCATTAAATTTATCTCTATCATCTATCGTGACAGAGATGAAGATAGATATCGAAGAGTTCGTCGATGTTTACGGAAACTATTTTGATCTACCTAGAACAAACACAAGTACTGCTACAGTACGTGATACACAGTATAGTTCTAATATTAATGATATTGATATTAATTTATTCTTTAAAGAAGTACTACCTGCAGATATATTTGGATCGCAGGTATTTTTACTCGAAATACCACTCGCTGTTAATTATGCAGTATCTGTAGACCCAATATGTGACCCTACGAATCCACTCAACTTTATAAATGCAGATAATAAATGCGGTATATCACAAGATGAAAGAGATTCTTTAAAGCGTGAATTAATAAGTAAGTATATAGGAGTCGATTTTTACTATATAACTACTATTAATGATGTCTACGAGTCTGGTAAATTTATTACAGCTCAGAATCCTTCATCTAATATACCTAACTTACAAGCTGCAGATACAGCTACTATTGAATCGAATGAGGTTAAGTTATTACGTGATATAGGATTATTTTTTAAACCAGATACGATAGGGCTATTTCAGTTAAATTCTAGTAATTATACCTATAGTGTCGATGAAACAAAACTTGAAACAGGTAAAGTTTATATATTTCCTGATCCAAATGTATATGGTAATGTATCAGTTAATAGACAGATAGATTACCCATTGGTATTTGTACATGATTATACAAAAGATGCAAGAAATTCTTCTTCTGGGTTTGCAAGCGGTGATCCGAAAATTAGTAATTACGAGCAAACCTTTACACCTTATTATACAAGACAACAGAATCAAGAAAAAAATACAGCGAGTGAAGAAAGTTTAAATTTAAATTTTAGCGATCTCTACAACAAAGGATTTATAACAAAAGTTCAATATGATATTTACGGTAATGAGTACGCGTTATTTAAAGATGAATTCGGACAGACTTTTAAATCTGTTGAGAATATAGAAAGTGATTTAACTATCCTAAATTTAACGTTAGATGGTTATGATTTTTTTGATAGTATAGAAGGATATAATTTTAACTACTCTACAGAAGGTAGTGTTGATGGGTCTATACGATCTGGCTTATCAACCCTTACAGTTAATAATGTTAAGCTACCATTTACGGAACCACAATTTACCTTATCAGGCTTCCCTTATACACTATTCTTTAGAGATTTTACACCTTATCAAGAATCAATCATACCAGAGAGAAATATTACATTTAGGTATAAAGATGCGGGTGAATTTACGTTTCTTAACAGTACTGCTTTACCTGATCCGATCTTGGCAGATAGTATCTCACCTGCATACCCGTCTTCATCGCAGTATTACTATCAGGAGTTAGCTGAAGCAGGCATATCGCAGCTTACACCGTATATAGAAAGAGGTTACATACTTAGCGGTACAAATTATTCTAACTTTACACTAGATGGGAGGTATATATTAAGTAGTGAACAATCAGGAATTACTACTAGTAATTTTGACTGTGGTTACTATACAGATATCTCTCAACTAACTAACGATTATGATTATGATTATAATTACCCGTATAAGGATGATGTATCAGCTGATAGTCTGACTATTATTAGCTCTATTAGCGGAAATAATACATTTAATACACAAAATTATAAGCGAAAGCTTAACGGTAAGCTGTATATTAAAAATCAGCGCTACTCTACATCGACTATACTATCAAGTTCTCTTAGTGCAATATTTAGCAAGTATTCCGCCAGCGTTAAAAATGAGATTTATAATAAAGTAAAAGATTTTGACGTAATATATGATACTATTATTTGCGAAACAGATAGTTATCTTGTTTTTGATAAGATAAACTATGAAGATAATACGTTTATAACCCCCGGTACAAAAAATACTTATTTTACACGTTCTTCTTCTAACACTATTAATAAATTCTCTAATAGATTTTTTAATGAGAAAGAAAAGACGTTAACGTTTTGCACTATTAATCAATTAGAAGACGGTGGTGGCGCTTACTTAACGACAGAAACAGGTTTACAAACGATAACAACAGAATCACCTTTTTCGCCTATTAACTTACAAGCAGAGTTTGAGAGCTTAACAGGAACTAGTCGTAGTATATTACTACCCGCTATATATCAATACCATATAATAGATAATACTATAGTACAAGTATTTCCTAATTTAGATGATATTACAAGAAGCGCAACACAATTGTTTAGCATAAGAAACCATATATCTAATATTTTTGATGTTAATATCACTAAAATCGATAAACCAGTTGTAACATATAATAGCTTTAACCGTATATACAAATTAACATATACATGCTCAGATAGTAATAATATGGTATACGTTTATGATTATAGTTTTAGTATTGACAATGATCTAGTTACATTTCACGACGGTAAATTCTACAAGCCAGGTAAGGTTATTAATACAACAGGATTTTATAGTACTTCTATACAGTATGCAACTACCGGCGCATTACAAGGAACTCCTAACATACAGGGTGGTACATTTATATTATGAGTAAGAATACTAACATATACTTTAATTTATCAGCTGTAGAATCTAGGACTTTTTATAATAATCCTATACTATTAAAAGGTGAGAGTACCGTTAACTACATACTAACTGGTATAAAGGAGGATAGTTATAATGTTCTTTTTCTAGATATTAATTGGGGAGACGGTTCAGCTCCTTTAACATATACAAAAGATGCTGTATATAACTACCGTGAGCAATCTATATTCGACGAAATACTCTACGGAAAGGTTGGTGGGTCTGTATGTGTACAGTATTCGTACCCTTATTCTAATCAAACTAATACTTATAGTTTAAAGTTAACATCAAACTTTGTATTAACATATAATAGTGGTGAAAAGGTCTATTTTTATCAACCGCTACAAATATATCATGGATCGTTTTATGATGATATAGTTGATCTCGTCGCTATTAATACGCAGATTTTACCCGTATCTGCCAACACAACCTTCGTTAATTTTGAAAGTAAGAATAATGTTCAGGTAATACCTAGTCTACTAACTATATAAACATATATAATTAAACAGTTAATTAGAGGCTTTCTAACTTGACCGTTGTAATTAAATATTATATATGAATCTTTCAGCGTATAGCTTATCTGCTATAAGTACACCTAGAGCTACCTATATTGATGGAGCTTATGAGTATAAGCAATTCTCTTATACCAACGAACAAGGAATGACTTTTAATCGTATTGATGCTTTATCAGGTATACACGATTCTTCTATTAACAATTATACATCTCAGTATTTAACAGACTATAAGAAGCTTGAGGATTTCTTAACAGTAATACAAAAGAAAGATAATGTATTAAGAACAATAACTACACCTTTAATATTAAACAATCTTTCTGATATATCTGTACCTAAGGTTCTAAACTTAAATGCTGATCTGGATAATACTACGTATCTAACTATTTTAGATAAAGTAGAGTATGATAATCCAGGTAGCTTTTTTGAGTTAAGTATTATTAATGATAAAGTGCTTAGAGTTCTTCATGGTACTGGTACAGGGTTTTATATATTAAACAGTCCTATTAGTGGTAATACTCTTGAATTTATGTCATCTGTCTCTGTATATGATAGCGCCAGTGCTATTGAAGGTACCGATATATTTAGATATCAATTAGATAGCGATGGCTATTTACAGCTATATAAAGATATAAGTAACGTCTTATATACAGTAGTGTTATCTGGCACTTCGCTCGTTTTAGATGCGATAGTTAATCCATCCATAAGTCGTGGTGATAAATTATTTAAAATTTATTACAATTATGAAAGTATAGAACCTAAATTACGTTCAAGTTGGGTTAGCTATAATGTTAATAAGGTAAATTCACTTAAACTAAATACACAAAAAAGTGACTTCGATAAATCGAGTCAGTACCTACTACATACAAATTATAATGAGGTTAATGATACGTTCGAATTAAACCATATTGCTCTTGACAATAACCGATCTGAGAGAGGTTATATTAAACGAGGTACAAGCAATACCAGTGGTGATGATAATTTACCTGATACAAAATTTAGAGAGTATACGACTTTACGTACGGGTAACGATCAAGAGCGTGGTGATGATCATATTTCACTTACGTATGTCTGGTATGATAAAGATATAAAGGTGTATAGTGGTACAGATACATACTTTACTACACCTTCATCTATATACCCGTACGAGAAGCTTAATATTAACGATACAAAATTCACTCATAATGGTAGTATCGCGTCTGTTTCACCACGACTAGCAGATAAGGTATTCAGTCTACGTAATAATAAGACCACCAACTTTAAAAATGGTAGATATTTATGCACTTGGCTTTCAGGGGGTAATAATACAACTGGTATTTGGGTAGATAGATATTATTACCCTGATAGAATTTCAAAAGAAAATGCTCTATCTGCGTCTCCTTTATTTGCTCCGTCTTTTCTAGATCCTATTGATTCACTAATTTATAGTTCTCCTAGTACAGCTAATTATATTTTTGATAAAAAGAGTGATTTAACTCTCGAACCAAATTCAAAATACTATTATTCGAGAGTAGGTGTAGAAGATATACAGAACGCTATTACAAGCGCCTCACCTCTTATAAGTAGCTTTACTAATTTTTACACCACTAAAAATGTATTATCTGCTTATGATAGTAGTTCTATTGTATATGATGGTACGAAATATAATAAGTATAATATAAAGAATGATGTAAACTGTACATCTCAATTTACTTTCTCTTTCGATATGTTTGTTAGTCCAAATATAGTTAATAATGGGTATTCAATAGCTAACTCTAGTAAACATTTTACAGTACTTAGTGATATAAAAATTACACCTTTTATAGTTCTATACCAAGATAAAACAGTTTATATATATAATACTTCCTTTACATTAATTAAAACCGTTGATTTTGCTACTAATATAAAGGAAGTTATAACTAATAGACCACTTGATGATTTTTTTGTTATATGTAGCGACGGTTTTTGCTACAAAGTTAATGAATTAGGTAATAAGCTAAAGCGAGAGTATATACCTATAATTTTATATAGAAATTACACACAGGATGATGACTATATTTACTTCTTATTAAATGTTACTGGTGAGGTGTTAAAGGTAAATAAAAATACATTTAATTATACTACTATATACTCGACACCGTTGAGTTTATATTCAGATCCTAACGATCCGCAGAATAAGCATAGAAGTTTATTAATATATAATAATATTCTTTATGGAATACCTGGTGAGAACGTAAAGGTAAAAAATACAAATGAAATATATTTTTTATATGGTAACAGGCAGATATGGTATTACAACCTTATAACTAATAGAAGTCGTATATTGTTTGATACGACGAGTGCTTTTAACGATTTTAACATAACTCCTGATAATCAGATACTACTGATTACAGATAACAACTGGTATCAATATACTACGAACCGTGAATTTGTGTTATCAGGAACCACTACAAATAGTACTGAAGGGAAATATAAAAACATTCATGTAGATATTATGAGAGAGTATACACCTAACGGTGTACAAGAATTCTCTACAATCTTAATGTTATCAGGTGGTTTAAATACAGGTAATTTAATGTCATACAATATAGGTACTGGTCAAACTTATAATTTGGGTATAAGTGGTGTATACATAGCAGATACAAGCTCTGTAAGGAAGAAATATACAATGACTAACTTTAATAATCTACAGGCTTTAAACAGTAATAGGTTAGCTTTTAATATTACACTTACTAATTACCTATCCTCTGAGGATGTTTTATCTAAAAGTATAGCCGTTGATTTAGGATCTATTGATACCGGTTACCATACTTTTACATATAGGTTTGATGCATTACAGGGTAATATTAGTTTGTTTATTGATGGTGTTTTATATCAAAACGAAGTAATTCCTCCTAGCAAGTATAATATTCAACAAATACTTTCTGAAGATTTATATGTTGGAGCTGTCGGTATTACTAATGGTATAGATCTTGCAACTTACTTGAAGCAACCAGGGTATTACTTTATTAATAGTAGTTACCCCGTTCGTAATCTTATGATATACAATCACGCTCTCAAGTCTGATGAGATTTTTGCCCTCAGCTTAAAAGATAGAACAATTGACGAACTCATATTGTCTATACCTTGCGGTCAAAGAAATAATATTGAGGAAATAGAGAGGTTTTTTAAATACGCTCCCGTAACCAGTTCAAAGAGTATAAATATTTATGTTAAGAATACTGGTATTACTAACACCACCTTTAAAAATAACATTAAGAATGTTATTTATGAGCAAGCAGCATCAACATTACCTGTAGGTGTTAAGATTAACGATATACAATTTATTGATTTTAAATGATAACCTATAGTGATTATAAAAGATTTTATGCTGAATCAGGATTGTTTACACTTAACAGTGTAGACTATACAGGATATGTTGAAGTATTAAGCGGGGTACCATATACAGCCACTGAATTAGATATCACGTCTAAATGTAGTACCTTATCTTCACTGGTAGGTGTACCACTTGAGAGGCAAAGTACATATAAAACGGATCTACTTTGTTCTGATTTCTTTTTTGATCGAGGTATTAACGATATTGTTGAATTACCTATACCTCTCGAAGAAATATTAATTGAAGCTAATGACTTTTTAAATTATAATCTCTTAGAGAGTAAATTAACAAAAATTAAAACTAATACAATATATACGTATTCAAGGTGCTTCATGACGGGAGCACTGTTACCTGTTAGTGATAATGTTAAATATGCTGGTGTACTTAGCGCGTCGCAAACGACACTTGATTTGTTTGCGGGTAGTAATTATAGTACACTACCCTTTGGTAGTACCAACAATTTTCTCGAGTTAGACGGTATACGTGGATTTGCTCCTGTTAACTATTTAGAAGATGATAGTAAAGCTGTTATATTTGCCTTTACAAGTACAAACCTTATATCTCTTTCATGTAGCGATCAATCTATAGGTGTTATTGAGATTTCACCTTACTATCAAACACAGGTAGCGGAGAATACACTATCTTTTTTCAATATCGGTGGTATAGCTACTATTGGTAAGTTTCTATATGTTACAGATACAGGTAATAATAATATATTAAAGTATGATATAGGTGGGTATATTGATGGTGATACTGTTCTTTCTAATAAGAGAAACTTAGTAGAAATTATTGGCGGAAAAGGGCTAGCAGTGGATGAGGTATTGTTCAATGAACCTAAAGAAATAACAGCGGGCAATAATTACATAGCTGTTAATGACTCTAAAAATTATGCTATAAAGGTATTTGATCTAGACTTTAACTTTATAGCAGTAATTAATAGTATTAATTTTAAGCGTGAACCTCTAGCTGCATTGGAGTATAATAGATTAACTAACTACCTATATGTTTTAACGTATAGTCAGCAGAAAACTAAACTTTATATTATAAATGACTGCTTCAACGTTGAGGAGTCATATGAGTTACCATTTATATTACAGGTTGGCGAGGTAATTAATAATATAAGTTTTTCGTATAACAATAGTAACTTTTTTTATATTAGTACAAACTACGCTATTTATAAATTATTAGTTAATAAGCCCGGTAATAGAAAGGGTGTTTATCAGACTAATAAAATTTTATCTAATATTAAGTCTCCTGCATCACAGGTAACCGCTACATATGTAATTTCCGGTGGTCAAACGACTATAGTGCAAGATCCTAATAGTTTGTGGAATTATGTTGATACTTATTACGACAATGCTAAATTTAACTGGGAAACTAATACGCCATCCATAACGAGTATAGTAACACAAGGTGCATCAATTCAAACCACTACAACTACAATACCTGCGAGTTATACTACATCTGTCTATAGCGATGTAATAGTAGGATATAGATTAACACCACAGAGTGATGATACCGATAAAGTGTTTTTTATTACGAATAGTAGAATATATTATTTTAAAGAGCCTAATATATATAAGAGTGTATTAAAATTGGATAATTTTGATAGTTACGGCGCTAATTTTACACTTAATAGTAGTGAGTATATTCAAGGAAGTTCTCTCAATAAAGAGTTCTATAAGGTAATTTATGATAATATTAATTTAAAAAACAACCTGGTTGGTAGATTTACGGGAGCATATAATAATTTAGATATATTTGTGTTTACAGATTATAACTATAATATAGATTTATCACTGTTACTTAGTGACTCTATTGAAGAATATTATATTCATGATAATGAAAAGAATCTAGCAGGTGTGTTTAATAGATTTATTCGTAATATATATGACCTACAATTAAAAATAATAGCTCTTACTGTAACTGATAAGGGTGATGATATTGTACCTGTTTACAATACTACTACAGGACAGTCTAGTAACACCTTGATAATAGAATAGCCGGTATAAATATAATAAAATGGCTAGTACTAAGCTTACACAGACAAAAATTAGTGACACTTACGGAGGCGTGTTACATTCTAACGGCGAAGCTTTACCTGTATCAACACTTATAGATATCTACGATGGACTAGGTAACAAGTCGTCGCTTAAATTAGGTAGAGCGTGTAATGGTGCAACTGTGTGTGGTCCATTTACATGTGATACATTGACCACAACATCGAAGCTTTCTG
>Ga0181348_1000888_pt1 | contig 13118 bp, 18 predicted proteins | sample Su13VDMM110DN_FD_130092 | JGI IMG/M metagenome (GOLD analysis project Ga0181348, IMG submission 130092) | Freshwater viral communities from Lake Michigan, USA - Su13.VD.MM110.D.N | ecosystem: Environmental > Aquatic > Freshwater > Lake | place: USA: Michigan | collected 2013-07-16
GGGTCATAATTAACATCACGAACTAACTCATTAATCTTATCTTCAATCATATCCTCAGGGAAGTCTCCGTCAGGATTGGTTTCTATTTCTTCAATCTCTTCTTTAAATTCTTCAATAAGTTCATTTAATTCATCAATCTTGTCTTGAATGCTTTCATCTCCTTCACCACCATCCATATGACTTTCCATGTCATTAATATGGTTTTCAAGTTTTTCAATTTTATTATTCAAGATTTCAATTTTTTCTTCTTGGTCTTCAGATAACATTCTATCCTCATCACTAAAATAAGATTCAGGGCTATCTCTCACATCATTTTCATAAACATCTTCTGCTTCTCTAACGATAGCTTCAGTATCCAAATACCCCTGAGCAAATCCTGAGTTAAATCCTGTATAACCAATATCATCAATTAAATTATCTACGTAGTCATAACAACTTTTTTGCATATCATCATCATCACCAACCCCATATCTTCTACCATCTAAATCAGCATCAATAACTTCAAATTCAGTTAAGTCATAATGTTGTCCCACAGGAACAATGTTGTACACATCAATATGTCCATCATAAGTTGTTAATTCATCCTCAAGAGCTTCAATTTCATCTAATATTTCAACATTTTCATCAGGGTCTCCTTCTCTTTCATCATCATCATATCTTCCTTTAAGTGCCTCTATCTCATTATTAATTCTTAGAATATCCGCCCTGTCATCATTAGTTAATACACTAACATCTGAATTTTCAACAAGAAAATTTAGTAATGCATGGGCCTCTAATCCTTCATCAGGACAATCACCATTCAAATCCCATTCCTCATCTTCTCTTCTCTCTTGAGCATCTTCCCTCATTCCTTGAACTCTCTGTTGTTCTCTTAATCTTTCAAGTCTTTCTTTTTCTTTTTTGGCAGAAGCAATATCAGAATATATTTTAAGTTGTTCTCCGTATTCTTGTTGTAAATAAGAATCAACTGAAGATATTATTTCATTAATTTTGTTTGTGTTGAGTATCCATCCATTTTTAATTGCTTCATCTTTCGCGTCATAATAAATTGTATCCCCATCAAATTTTCTTAATAACGCAACTTTATACAATGGGTCACTGGTTGCTTTAGTTCTATCTAAAATGTAAAATAACTTTCCATCATCATTATATCTCTTGAATTGGTAATCAGATTCAGCTGCCGTACACCACTTTGTACCTTTACCATAATAACATGAAGCATCGTGTGTTAATGGATTAACAACAAAAAACTTTCCATCATCATAAACAACATTACCACCCTCAACTTTTTTAACATCTCTCCGAGCCCTATTATGATAGTTCACAATTGAGTTTATTAATTCATCAGCATTTTGATATTGTGTAATATCAGTTTTTGGTAGGTTTGTTGAAATCTTATCAAACCTTTCAAGAGCATCTACTAATTTGGCAAAGTTCTCATCAAAGTTAATGTTGTCAGATACCTTGCCTACCCACTCAAAATATTTTTGTGGTACTTTCTCAATAATTTTGTTCAAATTTTCAGGTGAAAATTTCTTTCCATACTTGGATTTAAAGTCATCAACTCTTCCTTCTTGTATTAATTTTAAAAAATCCATTAATCTTTTATTTAATAAATATCTTTCCTATACTATTATTGTCCTTAAGAACTATTTATAATAATAATAAACATAAAAAAAAACACAACAATATGGGATGCGGATGCAAAAATAACAGCCAACCACAGCAACAAACTGAACAACAAGTTCAAGCGGCACAAGCTGTTAAACAACAACAAACTGAAAGCATTAAACAAGCTATCAAGAAAACTGTTGAGAAGTATTACAATGTAAATAAAACCTCTAACTAAGGAATTTTACATAAATTAACAGAGGGACAATGAAAATTGCCCCTTTTTTTGTATTTATACATATGGATTTTAATGATATAGTAGAAAAATTTAATAATGGAGATTTAGATGTTGAAAAATATTTTAACGACTATGAGACTTTCTTCAGTATATTAAAGAAAAGAGGTCTAATGAGTGAAATAGACCCAAATAATGCCACTGATGGTGACCAATGGCAAAATGACTATTTGTTATGGTTATATCATAATGATAAGACCGCTTTTAACAGATGGGTACCACCTTTATTGAATGATGTTGTTTTTAAAGATGGTGTTTATTATTTGGATGTTGTTGATAGAGGTGAGTTAAGTAAATTATTTTGTGATGGTAGAAATGATATATCACGAAGTACCATTGAAGGTATCCTTAGTGGTGAAAGTGATTGGGACCCTTATTGGGACACAACCGATGATGTTTATAGAGATGTTGTTGAAGAACTTAATGAAGACAATTTAAAACTTCTTGGTGAATACATTGTATCTAATCTTGAGGGTAAAGAAATTGAACCAGAAACCGAACTTTTGTCTGACATTGCAACATCCCAAGGAACTGAAAATCCAATCATTAATTATGAGAATGTTGCCCAAATAATTAGAGATGAAGAAACATTAAAATATTTGTGGGACACTGGATTACCAGAACTACACGGAGAATTGTATAGTATTCATAGTCAATCATATAATAACGCGTATGAAGATACTGTTTGGGAAGAAGTTTGGAATGAACTTAGTACTTACTTTATAGGTCATGGCGAATGGGTTTCAAGACCTCACAGATATAAAAAAGATACCGAAGTTCAACACTTTGTCATACCAATAGTCAATTTTGAATCCTATATTGTTAAATTTTTAGAAGATAATAAAGGTGGCGGGAATTATGGTACTTTAGAGTATTGGGGTAGTTATGTAGATGTTTTAAAAGAATGGGCCGATTGTTTGGGTGTTCGCTCACCAGATTACCCTGATTTTCAAAAAGTAGATAAAAATATAAATGAATTATTTCCTGAATATATTTAATATTTTTATAATCTTCTATTCGTTTTATTTTTTAAAATCCCTATTATTCACTCAATAAATAATAATTTAACTTATTGATGAATTTAAAGAAAATCGGAAGTAATATCTTTGCAACAAATTTATTTGCAGATTTCATATTATCTAAAATACCAAAAGAAGAACAGTCTATCATAAAAGTGATTGATTGTACCAACTTCTTTGTAATTAAAGGAAAAACAACTTATAATGAAGTTTTAGACATTTCAACTTTAACTTCAGAATTTGAAAAAAAATACAAATCAATAATTAAAGATGTTAAAATAAGTCACTCGATTGACTTAATTGAATATGGTGTTGATATGTCATCCACATCAGAGATTACTTACACTTATTATTTTACCGACAATTGTTCTTATAATCAAAAACAAATTGATTTATTTAAGTCTGAGGATTGTACATACACTAATGAATATGTCCCTAAAAAAATAACCGATGAAGAATTGGTTACTGTATCTGAATTTCCTCATGGATATTCTCTCGGCCAAGGTAGATTATTATATTACTACGGTAAACACATATTTTATAGTATTCCGTCAGATTATTCAACACAATCATTAACATTCAATTTAACCACATTAAAAGATGAAGATGGTGATAACCTACTTAAAGTGTTTAACCCATATCTTGGAACCAATGACGATAGATTAGTTTCCGCAATTTTAGATGTTTTTGATTTTGATATGTCTTGGTTAAGTACTGAAATGAAAAAAGTGGATTGGAGTATAGAACTCACAAATCCACTTAAAGAATATTCTGTAATTAAAGAAAAAAATAAAGATTTAATTTTATTCTAAATAATTCCTACGGTTTTTCTATGTTGATTAACAATATCAACTGCTTCTGTAAGTTCATAATAATTTTTATCAGGAACATATAAAAAAGATTTATGGTTTTCACCATCACCTTCAATAATTAATAATGCAGGAATCATATCGTTTTCAGTTATTTGACTGAATGTGTCATATTCATCCTTATAGACCTCAATATCTCTATCAAAAAATTCAACACCTTCTTTAGTTAATAAATCTTTGAACTCTGTACAAAATGGACAACCTTGCATCGTGTACACAATAACATTTAAATCTTTCATTTTAATTAGTTTAACAAAGCAAGTACTTGGTCTGGTTGTAAAATCCCTGCTTGGGAGAATGTTTGTATTCCTTCCTTGAAGACTTTTATTGTTGGGACGCTTCTGATTCCTAACTCTCTCATATAATCCATATCACTTTCAATATTAAATTTATACACCCCATATGTAGGTGTTCCTGTAGATTCTTTAATTAACGATTCATTAACTTTTTCTAAGTTAACTAACATTACTTTACATGGGCCACACCATGTTGCGAATAAATCTAAAACAAAACTTTCTTTGTTAATAATTTTTTGTTTTAATTCTTCAGATGTTATTTGTTGCATTTTTAAATTGTTTTAATACTTGACTAATAAATAAGTCAAATTCGTTTGATTGTTCTTGTTTATAGTGAATAGTTACTTCAATCATTTGTTGTTGATTAGTAATGTATTCATGTTCTCTAAATAAATAAATATAAAACCCTTGTGTTGTTTTATACAATTTTTCTTTATAAATTCTTTTACCATCTATATCCATAGTAAAATGACTATGAATTATGATTACCTTTTTACCTCCAATAAATACATCAAATTCAATTGGTAGTGATAGAGTCATTGTTGAGAATATTTCTCCTTTCTCCTCAAGTTTTAATATGTACTTAGATATATTCATTAGAAAAGGTCCCACATAGATTTTTCTGCGCCATCAATATTTTTATAAGACCATTTTAATTCATTGTTTTTCCAATATGAATCAGAATTAAGTTTTATACCATTCTTACATTCCTTATCAATTTTAACCGTTTTGAATCTTTTGTCCTTTAAACAAGATAATACAACATCATCTAATTTAAATAGAATATCATTCCATTCTTCCCCTAATTTATTATTAAATCTGCCTAAACTTTGGATTCGTTTAATCTTAACTTTATCATCTTGTTTAGTAATATAATACTCAATAGTCGCTCTTTCGTAATTAGACTCGTTTCTAAGAGATATAATGAACGAACTCGCCTTTCCAATGTATGCCTTCACACAGTTTGATTGCGTTGAGCTTTCCTCGTTATATTCGTAACTGTTGGTTAATAAGATTGGAGCGTATTCACCAATCTTATTTTGTATTTTATCCACAAAATATTCAGGGTAACTTCTTTGATAAAACCCTTGTTTATAAAACTGAGCCTTATCCGTCCAATCCAAGTGTTCTCGTCTGAATTCATCTCTATTGTTTTCTGACAACCATCTTAAATCTCTCTCCCCGAATAATTTTAATTCAGTGTACATTCTTATGTGGTCTTGAAAGGAATATGAATCCATCACCCCATCAACATAGACTCTTTTAAAAATAGAATAGACTCTTTTTAATTCATCATTAGATATTAGTGTTTTAAATTCCACAGGAATATATGTATTATATTCTACTTTTGAACCTAACAATTTAGTAATTACGTCTCCATCTTGATTTAACCAATCATCACCAAACATATCTTTAGCGTGTCGGTACAATCCAACATTCAAACTTTTACAAGTATGTAGAGCGGTCTTTAGTTTTTTACCTGATAACCCCTCACTAATCATAAACGACTCAACAAGTTTATTACCATTTTTCTTTAATACTTTTCTTATTTTTGGACCAACAAGAATTGTTGAATAACAATCAAAGTTATTAGGATATTTTATTTGTCTTTTATCTAAATAAAATTTAAATAATCTTTGACTAAAATCCATATCTCCAAAATCTTCTCTACCATCTAATTCAAACATGAATTTAGAAATGGCTTGGATAACAATATCATTATTACTATTACCAAAAATCATTGATAGACTGTTTTTAATCTTTGACTTCATTAAATTAATTGGGTCGTTACCAAAATAATTTCTATTAATTTTTTTAGAACATTTTATTTTATTTTGATAATTGTGAATAAATCCAGTATAAACATCACCAGTTCTTGTATTAACACTTATGTAATCAATGTTTCTTGAAATCTTAAACCAAGTTTTACCTACTCTTCTATGTCTAAAACCATTGAAGAATTTTAAGGCAAGTTTATCCCCATTTTTTTCAACCACAACCATTGCGGTATATTTCGTTATTTCATACATTGGATTACCATAATTCTCAACATATGTTTCCTCATCTTTTGTGGTTTTTTCAACAATAAATAATGGGTGTTTTGGAGTAGGTGGATTAAACTGATTAAAAGAAATTTCATCGTTTAACCAATCATCACTTGACGCAAGTTTTTTGTCCCCTCTCCAATTGATAGGTGATATGGATTTGTGTAAGACATTGGTATAAACTTGGTAACTTTGTTTGAATAGTTCTACTTTCATACCACAAAGATAATGAAAAATAAAAAAGGAGAACAAATTTTGCTCTCCTTTTTTAATATTTTAAGACATTTTTTTTATTTCGTCTCTTATTCTTGCCGCTTCTTCATAATCTTCATTCTCAATTGCCGTATTAAGTCTATCAGTTAAGTCATAAACCGTTTCAGTATTTGAACTTTCAAGTCTTTTTTTCTCATTTAACTGAACACATATCTCAAGAATTTGTTTTCTAGTTAAAACATAGTCGTCCCCTTTTTTATAATTTTCAAATGAGAACTCTTTTAACATACGATAAAAATCTCGTTCCTTATCCTTTGGGACTAAACTAAGTAAGTCTTTTGGATTTTCTTTGAAAAATTTGACGAGTCCGCTTATGTAAACTTCAACATCAACATTCATATTATTTTAATTTAATAGTTAAACAATTAGTCTTGAAGGTCCCACATTCCTCCACCCATATCAGTTCCTTTCGCTTTGATTGCTTCAGGTACCTCAACATTATTACTTCCTTTTAAGTTTAAGAAATATAAGTTTGGTAAATTTACAATACATTCAGGAATTGTTCTTAATTCAGGATTGTTAATCAAAGCTAAGAATCTTAATTTAGGTAGTGTACAGATTGAATCCGGTATAGATGTTACGCAATTATCCAATAGAATCATATTCAAATCTTTGAATCTTCCAATTTCTTCAGGAATTGTAATTACAATACCATTACCTTTATTATCTCTATTTTGGATTTGAAACTCTTTTAATGTATCTGGTAAATTACCAATCAAATCATCTAATCCGTAAAGAGCAATAAACTTACCAATTGCCCCGTGACTGAAACTATCAATAACTAATTTCTCTCCACCCACAGTAAGACCTTTTGCAAATTCAGGTTTAAAGAAGTCTTTTAATTCTTGCATTGGTCCGTTTAATAACGCAACCAAATCTTGTTGACGGTCATCTTTATCCATAAACTGAGCGTCAGGGAAATGGAATTGATATCTATTCTTAGGTAAACCTGTCATTGGGCTTACATCAGTATCATTAGGATTAAAAATAACATATAACGGACCCTTACTAATATATCTATCGAACCATGATGCTCCAGGAGCTGATGTACACCATCTTGTTTCTTGGTTATTACCACCATAAAAACATGCTGCTTCTTTACCTACTGCGCCCTTATCATTAATTTCAATAACTCTCCAATCATCACCATCAAAAACAAGTTTACCACCAGGGTGAACTTCCGCTTGTTTTCTTTCAGACTTAGTTGTTGTAGCCAATGTTAAGTCAAAATCTTTAACAGCATCGTATAATTGGTCAATGGTCATCTTATTGATGTCTTTCTCCCCTTTAATTCTTGCTTTAAATCTGTCAAACTTTTTAAGGTCATCAGTAACTTTATAAAGGTCTTCCATAAAGGTTGACTTTACTTGTGCAACTTCTCTATCGTATCCGTTATCACCAGGTTGTCTTTCTGTTGATGGTGTTAAATAATTTTTAATTAACCATTGAACATACTTACCAGCTTTCACTTTAGATAAGTCTTCAGATTTTGCGGTATCAATATCTACATTATTTAATTTAGTTGTAGGGTCAGCCTTAACTAAATCAATAAATTCTTTTTTACTTAATCGAGGCTTACTTTTAACCCCACCTTTATTTTCTACTGGTTTCGTCAAAGCATTGAATAATACTTCAAATCTTGATTGCTCGGATATAATAGTTCTTAATAACGACGTAAATTTCATCTATTTTGATTTATTAATAAATATATTGTGATTGCAAAAATATGCTAATAATTTAAGATTAACAACTCTTCCCCCATATTTTGTGTTTTTCCTTTTTTTGCTGCCGCCGCTTTAGCAAACTCTTTCTTTTCCCATCTGTATTGAATCTGAGGAAACCAAGTGTGTAATTGAGGAAAATCATAATAAGATAAAGAGAATTTTCCTTTAATATCTTTTAAACAATCTGCTAATCTCTCGTGGTCTGTGGTATCAAAGTCGTGGTTGTTATAGTAGTTCTCTGTTTTCCAATATGGAGGGTCAGCATAAACATAAGTTGATGGACTATCGTATTTCTGAATAACCTCTTGGAAGTCCATATTTTCCACTTTAGTAATCTTCAAGAAATGTTCTACCCATTCAGGTTTAGATAACTTATCTCTAAATGTAAGGTACTTTGATTTGTACTTCCCTTTTAAGTCAATAAACGAACTTGTTTCAGGTTTAGACCCCGAGAATACTTGAGCTAACACATAAGCATATTTTGCAGCAACCACATAATCGTAAGCTTGTACGCTGAAATTGGTTCCAAATATTTCAGCTTGGAACCTGATAAATTGTTCTTTATAGATATCAGGTGTTGGAAACTCATCCCTTTGTTGACAAGGAATATTATTTACTTCCTCTAATAATCTTTCAGGATTTTGAAGACATTGGAATAAATTGTAATTAAGTGGATTAAAGTCGTTATAGACAACTTCTTTTAAATTTGGGTATTTGGTTAGGTCCATGTTAAAGAACACCCAAAACATACCTGAAAATGGTTCTACGTATGTCTCAATGTCTTGAGGTATGAATGGAACAATCCATTTACCTATTTTAGATTTTCCCCCGATGTATGATAATGCCATAATTTTGTTTTTTTTAAAGTATAATAAATAAAAAATAAAAAAGCAAGTTTCTCTTTTGAATATTTTTTATTATATTTTAAGTAAATTAATATTTATCACTATGGAAACAGTTGAAGGACAAATTATTCAAGAACAACCTAAAGAAGGATGTAAGACATGTAATCAAAAACCAACATCAAGAAGACAGTATGCAACAATTGCTTTAGGATTTTATTTGTTAGGTTCCGCAATATATGGTACAATTGTTATGATTAAAAATTTAATTTCTCTTTTTTAATCAACTCGTTCAAACTTAACATTTAATTTAACATACATATCACCACCATTATAACCTTTATTTTTAAGTCTTAGTGGTTTTGATGTATCAAATAATTTAGGTGACGCCATCTGTAAATCCCCATCTGGATGTGGTATTAAAAATTTGTCTTTTTGAACCTCTTCTAAGTTGAGGTATAGATTATAAATTAAATCATTGTTTATTTTTTCATACCCGTCTTTTGGCGCCATTTGTATTTGAAGAATCAAATCCCCATACTCTCCATTTTTAAAATCACCAGCATTGGCAACTTTTAAATATTGTCCATCATCAACCCCTTTAGGTAATGTTACATTAATTTCATTTGCTACAGATTTTATACCATTCCCACTACAATTATAACATTTATGTATTAGGGTGTATCCTCTTCCAGCACATGTTGGGCAGGTTTGTCTAATTTGTTGTGTCATAAATCCAGTACCAAAAACTTTAACTTGGAACCCTTGTCCTTTACAAGTTCCGCAAGTTTGTTGGTCACCACCTTTTCCATTACAAGGTTGACAATGATTATCCTTAACATAACGAATAGTTTTTTGAATACCTTTGTAAGATTCTATTGGAGATACCATCACCTTAACAATTTTGTCAGGAGCACTTTTTCTCATAGGTTGTTGTCTAGATTGCTGTGAAGCTCCTCCAAACATTTGGTTAAACATATCTTGAAATGACGAACCACCCCCACCACCAGCAAATGGATTATTTTTGGCTTGGTCATATTGTGTTCGTTTACCCTCATTACCTAAGGTGTCGTAAGCTTCCGCAATATCTTTAAATTGTTCAGCACCTTCAGGATTTATATCCGGGTGATATTTCTTAGAGAGGGTTCTGTATGATTTTTTAATCTCATTTGCAGACGCTTTCTCTTCAACTTCTAAAATTTTATAGTAATCTTTCATATATGGAGAACTACCTTGTAGTCTTGTTCAAAAATAAGACAAAGAAAAAAATAATAAATAAGTTCATCACTTATAATAGAGCTAAATTATTTTATAATAAACTTGTTAAAGAATCTCAAGACATAATATTTGATGTTGAAGTTGAGTCGGGTAAGGAATGCAAATATGAGATTGGTATCATTGAGATGAGTGGTAGACAACTCGTACCTGTGTATATGACCGATGAGTACGGTAGAAGTATTAAAGTAAAATTAAATGAAGATGGTATGACTCTTTTTGAAATTTCCCCATACAAAAAAGATGAACTCATTTACGACATTAAAGAAGGTAAAAAAATTACAACCCAAGAATTAATTAAAAAATATCTTAAGGGTGATGGTATGAAAATGATTTCCGTATTAAACAATAAAATTGTTGTACAACAAGAAGAAAAGTTTTATTTGTTTACATTAAAAACAGAACAAGAATCCGCAAGATTTGTTGATTGTTTATCCTCCTACTTTTTTAAAATAAAAAGAGGAGATTGTCTTTTTGTGAAAGACTACTCCTCGGCTCAAAGAAAATACCTTTATAGTATTTTAGAATCTAATGGTTTTGATAAGAAAGTACTTTATAGAAAATTTACTTCTCTACCTCAGTCAAAATAAAATGAAAATCAGTTCCTGAAATATCAATTGTAAATTGTTTGTGATGTCTATCAACTTCTCTAAAGTGATTAATAACACTGGTGTATTCACCTTTAGGTAATTCAAAAACTATAGTCGCCTTACCACTAAAAATGGTTTGACAAGATTCAGCAATTAATGCTAATTTTTCTAATTCCCCAAAAGGATGATTTTTATTCTCTTCCATAAACTTATTTTTTTTGGTATAGGAAACATTTCTTCCTTCTTTAATTTAGTAATTTGTGAGATGTAATCCTGTTTAATTTTCTCAACTTGTTGTGAATCTTTTCGTTCCTCACTCTCTATCATTCTCAACAGTCTCTGTGATTGGTCTGTCTTGCTCATATGTTTCTAAATTTGGTTCTTCCTCCTTAATCTCTAAACTTGTGTCCCCTTCATCAAAATCAAAATATAGGTTTTGAAGTCTATCTAAATCGGTTTTTTCAAATGTTTGTTTTAATTGGTCAACAGTTTGTTTGAACAGTCGTTCTTTTAATTCCCTTTCCTTATTTAATTTAATAATCTTGGCAATCTTTGTCAAAGTTATTGAAACATTATTTTCGTTAATCTCGGAAACAAATGAAATACCTTTTAAATTTTGGTCATCTGAATCGAATCCAACAATTTGTCCCTCATCAATAATACTTTTTGGTAAAGCCCATTTAGTTGGGAATAACATGTCAAAACTCAAATAAGTCTTTAATTTTCTTATTGAGTGTATGTATTCAACAAACGGTGCTAATTCTTTATAAAAACTCATTTTGCGTATAGATATGTGATTATGTAACTAATTGATAATGCAATGTAAATAAGTTCCCTGTTACTATAAACCAATGGTTTTGGTTCTCTAGATAACAGGGCTCCTATGAATTTTGTAACATTTTTCAATGATACTAATATTGTAAAAACAAATATAAAAAAATATATTGTGTCAATATTATGCATTCTTTTCTGATTTGCTATGTTCTAAAATTTCTTTTCTGAATTGTTGAAGAGCGTCTTTCAACTCTTGAGCGGTTTTTCTAGTTCTAGTTCCCGCGCTTTTATTTCCTTTATAGAATTTAGTAGCATCAACTGATAGTAACTCAGTTAGTTCTTTAATTTTTTCTAATGTTTCCATTTTTAATTTATAAATTAGTTTATTGTTTATTTTAGAATATTAACTTTTCTTACTCTGGTGTAAATAGAATTAAGGTTTTTTTTAACTAACACTTTTTTCTAACATCTTATAAATTTGTGTTAATATGTCTAAATCAGATTTACTAAATGGTTTATAAACATCAAAAACTTCAAATAAAAAATTAGGGATAGACTCTTTCACACCCCTATCAGGATGATTATAAAATGTGTCAATAAAAAATGATTTGAAATATTCTCGGTGTTCTCCCGATTCTTTAATAATGATATCTTCTTTTTTAAAGTCATTTATAACTTTGCTCCAACACCAATCAAAATGTGATTCATTATCTTCTTGAGTGAGTAGTATTTTAGTCTCATAACTACTACTTGTATTACCCATGTAAGTGTCCGCGACAATATGATTCAAAGACTTGAATATATCACCGTACAACTCAATTTTTTCATAATTCATGTTATGAATATTAAACCAAATTGTTACTTCATCATTGGGGATTACCTTAGACATCCAATTAAAAAAATTCTCCATAGAGTTCATCTATGGAGAATATAATAAAATGATATTAAATGTGAATTTTTATTGAGTTTTTCTGTCGTAAGAAATTAGATTTTTCATCTTATTCATTTCTTCAGATACTATTTTTGACTTTTTATCTTCAACAGATTCAAGTTTGTTCATAATATTTTGAGCTTTAGCGGTAGAACTTTTACTACCTCTTTTGCTTTGTAATGAACCTGATTCCGTATTTTCTCCAGCAACATCAACAGGTTGTGATTGTCTTTTGTAAGAAACATTCATTTGTTCAGCTCCATATAGATTCTCATCATAATTCTTTTTGAATTTATCTCCAAGTTTACTTTTACCTACATTACCTAACGCCTTTCCATTTTTATCAGTAACAGCATTACCCGTTGTTGAATCACCTTTTAGGTATTTATCTATTTTTTTATCATCTGGTTTAATTTCGTCATAAACTAAATTAGTCATACCAGAGTAACTAAAAGCGTCCATATACTCATCAACCGCCTCTGATGGATTATATTTCATCACTTTAGCGTCTTTATCCATTTGGTAATTACTTTGTGGGAAATCGTCAGGATTTTCGTTGTACTCACCACCACCC
>Ga0181348_1000889_pt1 | contig 13116 bp, 14 predicted proteins | sample Su13VDMM110DN_FD_130092 | JGI IMG/M metagenome (GOLD analysis project Ga0181348, IMG submission 130092) | Freshwater viral communities from Lake Michigan, USA - Su13.VD.MM110.D.N | ecosystem: Environmental > Aquatic > Freshwater > Lake | place: USA: Michigan | collected 2013-07-16
GTATTTAAATTAACAGATGCTGTAGTTAATAATGAACCAGTATTAACTGAGGTAGAAGAAGCATTTTCAGCATATGAAGCTGTTAAAGCATATGAAGCTGATAGAGGATTAGTTAATTGTTCTTTTCTAATTATACTCATTATACATCAAATTTTCCTATTCCTATTATTTCATCTGTTGATATAAAACTAAACCCTAAAGCAGTAGAATTAATTACTAAACTACTAGTATTTGAAGTTACAGTAAATGAAACTATAGCTGATTTTTCTATAAGTTGGCCATTAGCAAAAAACACAAATTGATCTGCATTAGTAGTAGGTAAAGGTGTAGGTGCATTTAACCACCCATATGGGAATGTTACTGTTGTTGAGTTTGTAAATGTAGCTGTAGCTTGGTTATTAGCATTTAAATATGTTGAGATTGATCCTATATCACCTGTAATAATAGTTGTATTATTAGTTACATTTTGAGAGTCAAATATATTAGCAATTCCTGTACCTTGAGTAGATGTTTGTTTAGTATTAGCGTTAAAGTTTTCTAAATCACCACCTGTAACTTCTAAACCAAAAACAATCCTATTTCTATCAGAAAACTTACGAGCTGCTTTTAAATCTTTTTGTATAGTATCAGGGATGATATATCCATAGATATTAAGAGTAAAAGTACTTTTTACTACTCGTTCTCCTGTTTCAGATAATTCTGTTGTAGTATTAAATGAATTAATAGTAGCTTTAAATTTAAATCTTTCAGGATCACCCCAATATGAATCAGAAGCATATTCTATTGCTTCTACTATTTTATTTAATTGATCATTGTAGTAAGTAAAAGCTACACAATCATAAGTAATTGTTAAATGATCAGGTACTACAGTGACATAGTATGTTTTTTCAGGTTTAACATTATTTAAAGCATTAAACTTACTATATTCATTTCTTTTTTTATATGATTGTCCTACAACTGCTACATTATGAGGATTATTAGCATCTAATTTATTGTTTAAACTTCTATCTTTAGTAATAGTATTACGTTTAAACATTAATAATGGAGCCATTATTCTACCTTGCAAATCCCTGTAATAACCATCTTTTTGAAAGGATTTCCATTTTTCAGGTGATCCATATATTACAGGTACAGGTATTTTTTCACCATTTTGAAATACAGATGGTCGAATAACATTTTGAAAATAATACATTATAGCCTCATCTATGTCTTGAATACCAATAGACATAGGTTTAGTAGTATCACCTTTAAAAGTAGTTTGTAATGCTCTATTAGGTTGATTACTATCATTAGGATTACCAGTAGGAGAAAAACCAGGAGCACCAGCTGGGGGAATATAAGGTTCTTGTCTTTCAACACTTAATTCCCTTTGTGTTTTTGGTATTGGTTTTCTTTTGTTTATCATAATCTTTGTTTGATTATATTAAATCTATCAGCAGGTGTATAGTGAGCAGTACATATTATACTTACGTTATATCCAAATTCACTTAGTCCGGGGTTTGTGGGGTTAGCCTCATACGGAAAATCAGGATTTTTACCAGCAAAGTATTGGGTTTCATTAGTATTATCTACCTCAAAGTAACTTTCTTGATATAAAATGATATCACCCACTTCAGGATGCACATTAGCATCTACTAAATCATCTCTTAAAAAAGCAACTGTTATGCCCCAATCAAAATCAACACCTAATTCACTTACAGGTGAAGTATTATCATTGACTGTAATTAATGAGTTAAACAAAAATGGACCTTCTAAAAATTTGCCTCCAGAAGCTTCTCCATACATGTTAATAGTAGTTTGTTCTAAAGAAAATTTATATAAAGCACACTGTTGAGTGATAATATTTCCTAGTAACTCTCGGTTAACATATCTAAATACACTTATATCTCTACTACCTCCAAATAGTGCCATTATCCTATGTATATTACCATTGGTACATTATTGATTTCTTGCTTTCTAAAGTCACTTTCTTGTGCTCTTCTTTCAAGTAAAGAACGTTTAGAAGTTTCATCAAGATAAATTCTTAATCTTTCTATTAAAGCTGTTTTTTCTGCTGTAGCAGCTGTTAATAAATCAGCTTGGTTTAAAGTCACTTCACGGCCTGGGATGGGGATTGTTCCGTATTTACCACGAACATATCCTAACATTTCTTTACAAAGTGCTAAAGCATAATCAAATATCCATGATCTACCTACAGAATTTATATATGAATAAGTAGGATAAGTATATGGAGCATTTGAAACATTTGTTACTTTATCTCCATCTGTTTGAGTTATACTATTTGTATATCTATCTTCTGCTTTAATATATTCAAACCATAAAAATCCTTGTCTAACATCATTATCTGTTGGTATAGGAAATATTTTAATATTATTATTTATAATTTCAAATGTATAATTTGATAATCTAATAGTGTTACTTAATTCAAGACCTTGAATTACACCAGCATCATAAGCTACTGGCATCATTAAGTAACCTCCACCGTAGCCGCCACCATACATACCACCATAGATACCAGCCGCGGGTAAACCTCCTAAGCCAGCAAATCCTCCAAACGGAGCAAACATCTGATTTATAGCAGGCAAGCTTTGGTAGAATACAGTTTTGATTTCTATTCCGCCTGATATGCTTTGACTAACAGCCCATTCTTTTAAATTATATGTTTGTTTACCTGGGGTTAGAGCTAATGCACCACTATAGTATGTGATATTACCACCAGCACCTGCTTCAGATGCGTATTGTTGTGACATTCGAATTATAGTTGCTAAATTGGGGGTCACAATAGCATCATTAATAGCAGTAGCATTAGGTGCTCCTTCTAAAGATAAATAATTATCTCTTATTTGAAAAGCATATACTTCATTACCATAAGTGGTGATAGCATCTTCAAAAGCTGCATAAAAATTTAGGTCCTGTAATTCAATATCTACTAATGGATAACCTAATCTTCTAGCACAATATGTGACTAATAAATCAGCATCTGTTTGAAATTGAGCATCATAATCATAGAATCCAAATGGAGTTTGGCCAGGAAAAAATGATGAACTACCAGGATATATTGGGATATTAGCCATGAATAGAGTTTGTTTATAAATATTAAGAGAAAACAGAAGACCCTAAAATGGGTCTTCTTGTTGTTATATTTATTTTTATTTTTTAAGAGAATGAAGCTGATCTCCAAGTTGTGCCATTATAAATAAACATTAGGTTTGTACTTGGGTTAAAATACATAGATCCAGTTTTTGGGTTGTTTGGGTTTGATGTGTTTGTAGGGAGTACAATATGGGGTCTAACATTAGTAGTATCTAATTCTACTGAGAATCCATCTTTTCTAGTAACTGGATTGAGTAATCCATCACCAACTCCTGTTCCTACAATAAATAAAGAAGATGTATTATTAGTGATATTATATCGACCTACTACAGTTTGATATGATCCTGAAGCTATTGTGAATAATCCTTCAGTGTGAGAATAATCTCCAATAGCAGTTGTCAATAATCCTTCAGCATGAGATCCAATTCCTTTAGATATAGAACCTTGCCCTTCAGCGTGAGAATAAGAACCTGAAGCTAATGTTCCATCTCCTTCAGCGTGAGAGTGTTGTCCTGAAGCTGTAGATCGGAATCCTTCAGCATGAGAATAAGAACCTAAAGTTAAAGTTTGAGAACCTTCAGCATGAGAGTATTCATTTTGAGTTGTGGTTAAATAACCTTCAGCATGTGAATAAGCACTTAAAGCTTTAGTATATCCTCCTTCAGCGTGAGAATATTGTCCTGATGCTGTGGTGTATTGACCTTCAGAGTGAGCTCCTGAAGCTATAGCTCTTGTGTAACTACCTTCAGCATGAGCATAGTAATCTATTGAACTATCTCCAGCTATAGTATTACCACCTTCAGCATGGGAATATGTACCTGAGGCTGTAGTTTGATTACCTTCAGCATGGGAACCATTAGAAGAAGCTAATGTGTCAGTTCCTTCAGCATGAGACGCATATCCAGAAGCCATAGTAAAAGAACCTTCAGCATGAGAATAAGTATTTGTCGCTTTAGTATTCCCACCTTCAGCATGTGAATAGTTTGCTGAAGAGGTGTTACTTAATCCATTAGCTAAAGAAGCAGTCCCGGAAGCTATATTGTTTCGTCCTACACTAAATGATCCTCTTAGGTTATTATTTGTTTCTGTAAAGATTTGGCCTGTTGAGACACCAGCGGTATTAGATTCACCACCCGCTCTTAATGTAGCTAAAATTTGAGATGGTTGTCCTAAGGTAACAACACCTACAAAGTTTACAGATCCTGTTGAGACATATAATTCAGCCCACGCTTGGGTTTCTGATCCTAAGTTTTTACTGCTGCCTGAAGGAATAGCATGGCCTCCGAAATTTATATTTTGCCCTGTGAATGGGGTTATACTATTTACTTTAACTCTACTCATTATGTTTTTTATTATTTAGTTATAAATATATTTTTTATTTTAATTATTAAAAAAGTGAAGCAGATCTCCATCTTCCACCCATGTATGCATATATAAAGAAGTTTGATCCAGATTGAGCAAAAGCAACTTGTACATTAGTGTTTCCATTCCCTGTAGGAGTTGAATTTATAATACTAGCACTAGCTGATGCAAATCCATATATATTGTTTGTATCGCTTAATTCTAAATTAGTTAGACCATTTGAATTGGTAAAGGATCTTAGGTCCCAATTTATGCTGGTGGTTCCATCGGCATCTTTAAGGACTCTATCATTCCATAAAATAGAAGATAGACCACTAAGATCATTTAACCGACCTGCATCTACATCTATAATAGTATTGTTATTAGTATATACAAATAATGATCCTGATATGATAGCACTTCCTGAATGTGGGAAAGCAGGAGGACAAGAACAACTAGTGTTTAAAGCATAACTAGCTGTGATAGCATATGAAGAACTATCAGAAAATGAAGCACTAGCAGCATATGAAGAACTATCAGAAAATGAGGCACTAGTAGCAAATAAAGCTGTATCTGCTGTAGCAACATTTTGAATTTCTATATCACCAAATATTGTTAAATCTGATCCTTCTTCAACAATAATTTCTTTATCAGTTTCTACTTCAATAGGACCCATTAATAAACTATTATTACTATCTTTAACAGTAATATTAGTATTTAAACTTTTAGAAGTTATAAATTGTCCACTAACACCATCTGCTGATATAGTAGAACCTCCATCAATAGAAATACCACCATCTTTAGCTGAAAGTACAATTTCTGCTGATCCTGATTTTATAAATTTAATAGATCCTTCAGACACATAAATATCTCTCCAAGCTGCAGTTTCTGACCCTAAATCAAAAGAAGAAGTAGTTTGGCCTACTCCAACAGCAGGTATAATACTACCTGAGATAAGAATTGATCCTGTTATAGTTTGATTACCAGTAAAGGTATTAGATCCAGTAGTAGCACCACCTGGAGGGCCTGTTGGGCCTTGTGGACCTTGTGGGCCAGGGGAGGTTATTGTTACTATTGTAGCGGTTTGATTAGCTGATACCATGTGTTTTTATCGTGTTACTTCTTTACTTAATTTAACATTTCCTTCTAATAATCTAATTACATAAGGGCAAGCTCCACTACCTGAATATATTTCTAAATCATATACTGCTTGATCAAAAGTAAGCATAGAACTAGTACATGAAGAAATATAAATATTAAGTGAACCACTAGGACTAACAGTTATTCCTGTACCATCTGAGTTTAAAGAACTAGAAAGTTGAAGATACACAGTTGAGGAATTTATATTAGGTCTAAGTTGCATTCTGGCTGCATATCCAGTCAAATTAATATAGTTTTTACTAGAATCTTGATATGAAATATTAAAATTAGTAGTAGTTCCTTGTTCTATTACAAACGAATATTTACCAGCTGCCATGAATAGAGTTTATTTATAAATATTAATCCCTGTAGTCTGAGTATAGTTTGAGGATTGGTTCTACAATCTCATGTCTATGGTTTGTTTTTAAAGTAAAGATTTTTACGCCTTTAATATTTTCTTCCATGCGAGTAAAGAATCCAATACCACTATCTTTTCTATTTTTTAAGTCAGTTTGAGTTATGTCTCCACAAAAAATCATTTTACCACCTTTACCTAAACGACCTAAAATCATTTCAGTTTGACCATGAGTAATGTTTTGACATTCATCTACAATTACTACAGCATCGGGGAATGTTCTACCTCGCATAAAAGCAAATGGTACAATTTCAATTATTTGATCTTGGATCATTTTATCTATTTTTGCTTTATCATACAGCATGTATAAATTAGCATATATAGGAGCTAACCATGGATCCATTTTTTCTTTTAAATCACCAGGTAAAAAACCTATTTCTTCTTTAGCAACTGTAGGTCTAGTAATAATGATTCTTTCAACATCTTTTTTAAATACTAAATCTAAAGCAACTTGGCACGCCACTAATGTTTTACCACTACCAGCCATACCTCTTAATAATGTAACAGGGCTATCTAAAATAACTTGTTTTGCTAACTTTTGTTCATCATTAAGTTGAATTTTAAATGAAATTGGATTTTTAGGCTTACGTTTTTCTTTAAAAATTTGTTTAGCCTCTTCACTTCGGTTAAAGTCAGACATAGTTTTATTTGTGTATAAATATTAAAAAAAAAACAAAAAAGCCCAGATTTCTCTGGGCTTAATTGTTAATATATTAAGTTATATTAGAGGGTATTTAAACCACTAATAAATACTTTACCATAGAATTCAGGACGTAACATCTTCTTAGCATAGCGAGTCAACAGACCTTTACGTGGAGTGAAGGTGTTTGGATCGTAGATAAGAGGTGTCATGATCAACGGAATGTAAGGAGCAAATACAGCACCTGCTTCCAAGAATTGCTTACCACGGAAACCAACTAAGATAGTATTTTCAGTCATGTAAGGATTCTTATAAACAGTGTAACGGCTGTTGAATTGACCAGCTTTCTGTACACCAAATGCATATTCCATATCAGCAGCATCACCATTGCTGTTAGCAGCAAATCCTGGGATAGACTCAATGATTGTAGCTACAGTTGGAGAAACTACCATGAAGTTAGCACCACCACGAAGGGTTAATTGGTGAATACGGTTACTCAACTTTTGAAGTTTAGTTCCAAGAGTTTGGAACCATTGACCTTGAGAATTGTAGAAACCAGTTTGTTCATTAGATGTTGGGAAAGTGAATCCAGTGTCAGCATTTCCATTATAAACACCATTGTTTCGAGCTGTCCAGTACTCAATGTTAGTTGAAGGAACACTCTCAATCAACATATCAAGAATTTCCATATCAATTTCCAATGAGATGTACTCACTCATGATATTAGTCAATTCAGCTTCAGCATCTAAGTTTTGGTACGCGTTCAAATCTTGAGCAAATTCAGGTGTCCATACAGCCTTTAACTTTTTAGTCTTAGCAGTAATGGCTTGAGATTGCATAGAAATATTAATTTCTGGGATTGCAATTGTAGTACCTGAAGCACCAACAGCATTGGTAGTAGCGTATGCTTGACCATCTTCAAAATCACCACGAGCATTATCAGCTGTTTTCTTATTGAAGAAAAGTGTAAATGCATTTAATGTTGGGATTTGGGCTGTAGAAGCTGTAACCAAGAATGTTAAAGTATCTGTGGTTGGATTGTAAACAGTGTACTCAGCAAATGTGTTAGCAGCTGTTACATTAGAACCTGACACTAAGAAGAAACCTCTAATTCCATCTACATCAGCAGTAGGAGCAACAGAAGCTGTAAAGGTAGCTACAGCTAAAGCCTTAACAGTACCTGCAGCTATAGAAGCTGATAAATCTGAGTTATAACCAGTAGCACCCCATGAAGCTGAAGTAGCAGTTGCTGTTACACCTGAAGCTGAGAATTGGTTGGTAGTATAAGTAAAACGACCAGCACCATATAAACCACCAGCAGCAGCTGGAGTAGCAAATGGAGTAGGGCTAGAAGCATTACGGTTACCATACATAGAACTATTTTGAGTAAATGGATTCTTAGCAGTACCATATTGGAAATCTAAGAAGAATACCAGACCTGAAGGTAAGTTCATTGGTTGAACGCTAACGAATTCTTTCGCTGCAATCTGACCAAATACCTTACGTACTAATGGTAATGCAATACCAGCCCAGTTTTCACCAGAGCCTACTGAGAATGAAGCACCAGTACCAGTTTGAGAGGTTTCTACTACTAATTGCTTTGCTTGGTTTTCCAACATCAAAGCCATGTTGTTTTTGTTGACGTCCTCACCGAGACCTTCCAAAAGACCGGTTTTTTCCCACTTGCGAGCTAATTTAGCTGCATCACTCTGAAGTGATCTCCATGGGTTAGCAGACTCAACTAATTGTTGAATTGTTTCCATAATTTTAAAAAAAATTGTTTTTGTTAATGTTAATTTTTATTTCTTGAGGCCAGCAAGTTGCTGCATACGAGCAAATGCACTATTAACCTCAATAATTGGTTGTTTAGGGGTAGCAGTTGAAATTGTTTTAGAAGCTGACCCTAATGATTCTTTAATTGAATTCTTTTTAACTGTAGTAGTTTTTAAAGATTCAGTTAAAGTTTCGAATACAAGTTTTACTTCTCTAACAGTTCCTGCTTTGTCAAACGTGTTTAAAACCTTAATTTTTTCTGATTCGGTAAGATTCTTAGCTTTGAAGATTTTGTTGGTGTAAAGAAGCTTAGCATTTAATAGATTAACTTCGTTGAGTTCATTGCGAAGCTCATTGATAGTTTCTTCCATTTCAGTTTTTGTAGCTTCAGTTGTTTCTTCTTCTTTAGCTTCTGAAGTTGGTTTTTCTTTTCTTTTTTTATCAGCGGCTGCTAATATATCCTTAAATCTTTCTTTAATTTTAGGACCAATAAATGGTATAGAAGCAGCAGTGCTAATGATACCAAATACAGCGGCTGCTCCAGCAGGAGTAGCTAAAAATTGACTAGCCATATTAGAAGCAACTTCCCAGTTATCAGGATTTGAAATAAGTTTTGCGAATTCCAGAGCTGATTCGGCTTCATTTAGCTGTTCTTCTTCCACAGAATCCATTTCAGCAAGAAGTTCTTCAAGATTGATTTCTTCATCAATTTCTTCACCTTCCATGTCTTCCATGTCTTCCATGTCTTCTTCTTCGCCTTCACCAGGCATAAGCTTACCAGATGCGATCATGTCATCAATGACTTGCATAACGAGTTCTTCAATTTCTTCATCAGACATTTCTTCAAGCATTAGATCTTCATCTACTCCTTGTTCCATACCTTCTTTTTCCATTTCAGCACCTTCATCAGTCATTTCTAACTCAGCAAGAATTTCTTCAAGATTAAAATCTTCTTCTAATCCTTCTTCTTCCATACTGTACATTTCATCAACACTCTCGTTCTTCATCTCTTCCTCTTCTTCTAACTCGTTTAACCTTTCAGCAAACATAGCAGTAAGTTGGGGAGTAAATGCTTCTTCAAGAGCTACTTTTGCGCTTGCAATTGCTGTTTCTCTAATAGTTTTAGCATCAGCAATGCATTCTTTTAGCATTTCTCTGTTCATTGTCCTCAAATAATTTTGTTTTGGAAATACGTTTAATAGGAAACGTAATAGATTTATTAACTAATTAATGCCACATAAGGGGAAAGGGTAGCATATTTGATTATACATATATATGAATCTATCAAAAATTATATTTTTGATAAAAAGAAATGCCTCATTTTTGTGAGGCATCAGTCTTAAAATACTATTTTAAGAGAGGTTATATTTTTTTAGTGTCAATTGTTTGGTTATGATTAGATACAAATTCATTAATAGCATCATCAATTTGTTTTCTTAATGATATCAATTTAGGAGCCTTAGTTTTTGTCTCATTAGCTTTATTTTCTAAATAAGTTAATTCTTTTAATAAATTTGCTTTACAAGTTTCAAGTTCTTTTTTTGTCATAATGTTTTATTTTTAAAATATTGGACAAGTTCCATTAGCACAAAGTATATCTGTGATAATAGAATTTACTTTAGCATATTGATTATACTGTTGAGGTGTTTTAGATTCATTCATCATTCCTGTTTCTTTCATATATGAGCCTGGGTTTGATGGGGTTGATACAAAATCCCAACATAATAATTCAAAGTCATCTTGTACTTCCATTAATTCACCCATTTGCTTTAATGAGCCCATACCACGTGATGATACACCTACTGGGATATTATTTTGAAATAAAGCAGATAATATATTACCTGAAGGTGTAGGTAGAATTTCTATTGCTCCCATTACATTATCTCCATCCCACCATATTTTTTTGATGTTATGAGATACATTTTTTAGGTTAATAATAGAGGAATCGGGGTGATCTAATTCACCTAATGCTCTGTTAGCATCAACATTTTCCATATACTTATCAATTTCTCTTTCCCATAAGTCTTTTGAGTAATAACGACCATTACCGTTTTTTACTTCGGCTGTTGCTAATATTCCTTGAACTAATATATTACCATTACTACCTTTACCTTCAACTAATTTGACTGGTTTAGCAGAGAATGTTTGAGTCTCAATAAGTATTTGTTTCATAATTAACCTTCAAATTTTTGGGTCAAATGTTGTTTTAAATCATCTTCATATCGAACAAACCGTGATGGTAAATTAGCTAAAACATCTTCTACATTACCTACTTTATCATATAAATCTTCAGCAAAATCAACCGCTTGCATAAATGCTGGTTCATCCTCTGGGGTTAAAGGTTTATTAATTTTTTTTAGATCTTTAGCTTTTACCCATGTATCTGGGCGGCCACCATATGTAAGAGATTTTATATAAATTTGATCCTTAAAGAAACGTGTTATTTCATATTCCTCTCCATTATATACAACAATATCACCAACTTTAAATTTAGCTTCACTAGTCTCATCTATATTTTTAGGTTCTGATTTAGGGCCAAAATTTGCAAGACGGGCTAAACTAGCGGCGCGTGCTTTAGGATCATAATCACCCATTTCTCCTTTAACATTAGTATGAGGAGCAGAAGTAATATCTCTATCATGAATGCCTTCAGCTAATACTTCTTTAACTAATAAATAGATTTGAGAACGCAATACTGATTCTTTTAAATCACCATAACCTGAAGATTTATGTTTACCTTTAGCTTCTTTTGGAGTACCTAAACCAGGTGCTTCAGTTGTGTAACCTACACCTTTAAGACCAAATTGACCATCTTTAACATAGTGACTAAGATCTTTAGCTAAGTTTTTAGCTACAATTGATCTTAATTCTTCTACTGTTTTATCTTCATTTTTAGGATCTTGCATTTCAGTATAGAATCCTTTTAAAAATTCTTCACCAAATACATTATCATAGTTTTTAGCATCTTTATAGTCATAACCACGAGTAGCCATGTCGGTTACTTCTTTAGTAGTTTCTTTTTCTTCAGCTTTAGCTTCTTTAGCAGCTTCAGTAATATTTTCTTTAAAGATAGCATGCCAATCTTGTTTTCTACCAGTAGTAACTACACCACCTATACCTTCAGTAATAATACCTCTGTTTTTAAGAATACGAACTGTATCATCAAAAGTATTAACGGGAGTTACTAAATCAGGAAATAAATGGCGAGCTGATTTAAAAAATTGCTGTTTATTACCTTTACCTTCTTTGATGAGGTTATATTGTTCTTGTAATGTGTTTCTCATTGTTTATGTAAATAATTTTATTGCTCTATCAAGTATTGAAATAGCTAAATCAGTACCATATACTGATTTTTTTTCTGGTGTTTCTCTATAGCTATTTATTGTTTCTTTTTTAGCTTCCTGAATTAATTTGATAAGTTCTTTTAGCTTATCTGCTATTAGATCAAAATCTCCCAATCGTCCTGCTATATATTGTTTTGTTTCTTCATCAACTCCTAAACTATTAACAAAACCTTCAATATCAAATTTAGGTTCTGTTTCTTCCCATAAATGTTTTATTTCAATACCTTTAGCTTTTTTGTTTAAAGCTTTTTGATTTACAGGTTTAAAACCAAGTTTGTAATAGTAAATATTTTTAGCACCTTTAGCTTTTTTATTTGGATTAAAAGCATATGGAGTAGCATAGTTAGCACCAGCCCCAGCAGTGAAAGAAGCACCAGTACCTGTAGCGCTTATTTCTTTTAATTGCTTTTGTATGAGTTCTTTTATTTTTTCTTTATTACTCATTCTACTGTTTCTAGTTCTTCAACTAACTGATAATGCTGGAGAAGATTAATTAAATGATCATCATTAACCTTATCTGTTTTACCTAGACTTGGTAAAATGTTTACAACCTCATTTACTTTTATCTGGATAGCTTTATTGGTAACTTTTTTATTTAAAGTCAATAAAGTATTTTTGATTTCATTTATTTTAGTATTGTAGAATTCTCTTAATTTAGGAGCATTATCAACACTATTAATAAATTCTTTTAATGTAGCTTTTTGATTTGAGTTCAAATCAGCGTATTTGTCATTAAATTTTTCTAATAATACTCTGTATGCTAGTACTCGAATATCTTTATCCTGCTGTCTGAATTCTTCTAAGATATTTTCTTTAACTTCTTTTTTATTAATAGGAGACTTAACAAGATATTCTAATAAAACTGTTTTATTTTCTATAATCTGGTTAGGATTAGATAGGTTTTCACTGTTGTAGACTTCTAAAAGTGTAAATAAAGCTGCTTGTGCTTTATAATTTGGTAATTTAGTTTTAAAGAATTCTTCTAAATCATAATGATTTTTGATTTCTTTAATTAAGTTATACTTTTGTCTTTTTAAAACAGAACGATTTAATTGCTTAGAACTTTCTATAATTGTGCTTATAACCATATCAGCTTTAGCCTCAGATGTGTTTATGTGCTTAAAAAAACTCTCGTATAATTTATACTCTTTTCCTAACTCTGTTTTAGTAAAATACTTTTTAAGAATATTGATTGCTTGTGATTCAGCGCCTGATAATGTATCAGCTGTAATTTGTCTCACTAACAATTCAAAAAGGATACCGGTATTTTTATACTTTGAATGTTTTATAATCATTCTTGGGTAATATTTTAATTATAAATATATATGGAGATATTATTCTCGTATTTGAGATTCATCTAATAATGAAGA
>Ga0181348_1000892_pt1 | contig 13103 bp, 22 predicted proteins | sample Su13VDMM110DN_FD_130092 | JGI IMG/M metagenome (GOLD analysis project Ga0181348, IMG submission 130092) | Freshwater viral communities from Lake Michigan, USA - Su13.VD.MM110.D.N | ecosystem: Environmental > Aquatic > Freshwater > Lake | place: USA: Michigan | collected 2013-07-16
CGCACTAACAAGGGTGAAGGAGATATTGTTGATTCCTATGGAAGTCGAATTGATGCCCATCATTATCTGACAAAGTTCCGCAAAGAAAAAACAAATACGATTAAGGAAAGCTCTGAAAATATCAAAATCTCAGATGACAAATCTACAGTCACTATCAGTGTTGATGGAAAAGATAGATTCATGTTGCAACCTGCCGAAGGACATAAACTAAAATCCTACTGTGGCGGCACATACAAATACTGGACTATCTACGACATAGGACGCAAAAAGAACAGGATTAATTCCGCAAAGGGTATGATGAGTAAAAATCAAGCTATCGCTCATGTTAAGAAATTAGTCAGACTGGAAAATAAAAGTCAACAGGCGGTAAACGAAGATTTGCGTAACTGGTTCAATCCTAACCATCCCGATGGTAATTGGAAAAGAGTAAATACCAAAGGAGAAGTTGTTGGTGATTGTGCAAGAGAACCTGGTGAGCCTAAACCTAAATGTATGTCACAATCTCAGAGAGACTCTTTAAGTAAAAAAGAGAAAGCAAATGCTGTGAGAAGAAAAAGAAAAGCAGACCCAAATCCAGAGAGACAGGGCGCACCAATCAATGTTAAAAGTAAGGTAAATGAAAATATGGAACAACTAGACGAAAAAAATGTGCCAACAAATCCTGAGTTATGGTCAAGAGCAATTGCTCAAGCAAAATCTAAGTTTGATGTTTATCCATCTGCCTATGCCAACGGTTGGGCATCAAAATGGTATAAAGGTAAAGGTGGCGGTTGGAAGTCAGTCTCTGAAGAAACTGAGAGGTTATCATTTAAAGATTTTATTGCTGAAAGATGTTGGCCTGGTTATAAAGAAGTAAAAGGTAAAAAAGCATATGCACCAGGTTCTTGTGTTAAAGAATCGGCCGCCGCTATAGCTGCTGCAACAGCAATTGCAAAAAAGAAATCTGGAAATTATGATTCAGAGGGATTTAGAAAAACTCCTTATAAAAATCCAGATAGTCCAAATATTAAAACAAATGCGGAACGAAAAAAAGAAATGGAAGAATCAGCTGCATGGCAACGTAAAGAAGGAAAGAATCCTGAGGGTGGTTTAAATCGTAAAGGTATTGAATCATATCGCCGTGAGAATCCAGGTTCTAAACTTTCTATGGCAGTTACTACACCTCCAAGTGAATTAAAACCAGGTTCAAAGGCAGCCAATCGCCGTAAATCATTTTGTGCTAGAATGGGTGGAATGGAAGGCCCAATGAAAAAACCAAATGGCGAACCAACAAGAAAAGCATTATCTTTAAGAAAATGGAACTGCTGATGAAACTTATATTATCAATACTATTTGTCATATCTTTGAGTGGATGTGCATCTATCAAAAATGCATTTGAATCATATTTTATAGCTAACTATGATTCTAATGAACATGCTCTAATAAACAAAATTTCAGTCTATTCTACAATATCAAAACCATTGTGCAATAATACTGAGCAGATGAAATTATCAGTTGTATCTCTCTTTGGGTATTCTAGTGAACTTAAAAACTTCAGTCAACATTTACCCAATAATTCTAACACTTCAAAATTGAATGATAACCTTCATATCATGGTAGAAGAATTATATGTAAGGTATCAAACAAACAAAGATGTTAATAAAACATATTGCGAATTAAAATTACAGTCAATTTCTGATTCAGCCGATAAGATTCAGAAATTATTAGTGAGGAGACCAAGATAATGACACCATCAGAATTAGCTACTAAAGCACAAGACCTCAAAGATCAGTTTGACTGTATGAAGTTATCAGAGAGTGAATTTAAAGAATTGGTCAACGATCTTATAATCGTTCAGGCTATAGACAATGATGCATTATATTTAGAAGAAAATATTAAATACCATGACATAATTGTTGGTGTTATAAATATAGCTTCTGCACTTACTTAGGAAAAAATCATGGAATTATCGAGAGAACAACTATCTGAAATGCTTCCTGGTAATCAACACCTGGATGAATGGCACGAAGCTCTAACAAAACTACTTCCCGAATATGAAATAAATACACCAAATCGTGTTGCTGCATTCATGGCACAATGTTCCCATGAGAGTGGTGGTTTTAAAGTGATGAAAGAAAACCTTAATTATAAGGCCGAGAGTTTATGTAAAGTTTTTCCTAAGTATTTTAAAGATTTGAATACAGCTAATCAGTATGCACATCAACAAGAAAAAATTGCCAACAAGGTTTATGCTTCAAGAATGGGAAATGGTGATGAGTCTTCAGGTGACGGATTTAAATACTGTGGAAGAGGTTTAATACAACTAACAGGGAAAGATAATTACACGGCTTTTTCGCAGAGTTTAGATATGCAGGTAGAAGATGTTCCTGATTATTTGAGTACATTTGAAGGTGCGGTTCAGTCAGCATGTTGGTTCTGGGAATCAAATAATCTCAACCAATTTGCCGATTCTGGAGATATTCTTACACTAACGAAAAGAATTAATGGCGGTACTATTGGACTAGAAGACAGAAAAAAACATTACGAACATGCATTAAAAATATTAGGGGTGTAAAGAATGTCTGAAGAACAAAAGCCAGCGGAAGACTGGATGCAGAAGAAATGGCGCCCAGCAATGGGTTGGACATATATGATCATATGTCTTTTAGATATGGCTATATTTCCAGTATTATGGAGTTTAGCTCAAGTATTAACAAAACAACCATTATCACAGTGGATGCCTCTGACACTTCAGGGAGCTGGATTATTCCACATTGCCATGGGTGCCGTATTAGGAATTGCGGCTTTCGGTAGAACACAAGAAAAGGTTGCTGGAGCTGCAAATAATACTCCAACTACACCTTCTGTTGCTAAGAAACCTGGTGAAGCAGACCAGCCAGCACTATGAAAACTCTCTCATATATTATAGCTCTTATGGGTGGTATATTATTTCTGTTGTGGAATAATCCAGTTTATGCCGCTGGTGAAAAGAAAGAAGTTTGCACTGAAGTTTCCGTTAAAAATAAAAATGGAGCCGTTACAGGTACTAAGACTAAATGTAAGACTGTAAAAGTACATAAGAAACTTGACGGTAAAAAAATCCCTGATGATAAGAAGAAAAAGAAATGAAGGCCACCGTGAACGAAAGATTAGGCATAGTTGAAACCAAAGTTGAAAATATCAATGAGAAAATAGATGATCTTAAAGTTGATATTAAAGATGTTCATGATTGTTTAGATCAAGCCAAGAATGATTTGAAGGAACAACTTACTGGAATGTATAATACATCATGTGCTCAACATACCGAAATGTCTCAAGAACTTTCAAAATTAAAATCTCAAAGAGATAAATGGGTATGGACTGGTGCCGGCATTCTAATTATCGTTTCTTGGATAATGTCCCATCCAGAAATAGTTAAACATTTTTTATAGGTAATGTTTAATTAATATCTTGTAATTTTCATGGTGTTGTGTTATAATTACTGTTATGACACTTCATATCGATGCAAAATACATTCGGTTAATTTCTCTCCGCCTAAGAAATTTTAAGCAGAAGAGTGATTATCTTTGGAACTTCTCTTGTCCTCTATGCGGAGATTCAAAGAAGAATTTAAGTAAGGCTCGGGGATATGCCTTTCAAAAAGGCAATAATCTATTCTATAGATGCCACAATTGTGGTGCAGGAACAAATCTAAACAATCTCCTCAAGAGTGTCGATCCAAGTCTACATGGAGAGTATGTTCTTGAAAGATATAAATCAGGTGAAACTAACACACAAGATTTTAAACCTAAGACCATCAACATAATTCCACCAAAATTTGATAAAGTTGCCAAGACAAAAGTATTTGAGTATGGTGAATGGTGTGATAAGTTACCTGATGGGCATTTTTGTCTAACCTATATTCAGAAAAGGCAATTACCCAAAGAATGTTTTGATATGTTATTATTTACAAATAAGTACAAACAATTTGTAACCTCTTTGGTGCCTGACTATAAAAAAGTAATATATAATGATGCAAGACTTGTTATTCCGTATTACAATAAATATAATGAACTTATCGCAGTATCTGGAAGGGCTCTTGAAACTTCTGATACTACACTAAGATATGTGACGGTTCGCATAAACGATAGTCAAGACAAACTGATTTATGGAATTGATAGAGTTAATTTATCTGAGGTCGTAAAGATTGTTGAAGGGCCAATAGATAGTTTATTTTTGAAGAATTGTGTGGCCAGTGGAGATGCTAATCTAACCATTACTGCAAATGATATTGATTGTCAAGAGACTGTATTAATATTTGATAATGAAAGAAGAAACCCTGAAATTTTAAAACTGATGAACTCTGCAATTAAAATGAATCATTCTGTAGTAATTTGGCCAGATAGTATTGTAGGAAAAGATATAAATGAAATGGTAATGTCTGGAATGTCTTCAGATGAAATTGAAGATATCATAAGTACCAATACATTTAGTGGCCTTCAAGCCCTAACTAAATTTACATTTTGGAAAAAAATATGAACGTGAAACTTATAGGCATTACTAAACCTAATATTGATGGCGTGAAAACACCAGAAGAATTTATAGTGTATTGTGCAAGAGTATCTAATCCAAGTAATCAAAATACAAATGAAGGTTCTGATAAACTAGTTCGTTATTTGATTAAGCACCAACATTGGAGCCCAATGGAAATGGTATCTGTTGTAATGGAAATAACCACGACAAGAGATATTGCCAGACAAATACTTAGACACCGCAGTTTTAGTTTTCAAGAGTTTTCACAAAGATATGCAGACCCAACAAAAGATTTGTCCTTTGAGTTAAGAGATGCCAGAAAACAAGATACCAAAAATAGACAGAATAGTATTGAACTTGAAGGCACTCTTGATGATGAGAACTTAAAAGAATCTTGGACAATAAAACAAAAAGACTTTGTAAATAAATCAATAGAATTGTACTCTTGGGCCATTACCAATGGAATAGCAAAAGAACAAGCCCGAGCCGTTTTACCTGAGGGAATGACACATTCTAGGTTGTATATGGCTGGTAGCCTCAGGTCATGGATACATTATTGTATGTTGCGGTGTGAGAATGGTACTCAAAAAGAACATCAAGAAATAGCCAAAGCCTGTTGGGATATAATATCAGAAAATTTCCCAAATGTTGCAAAAGCGCTAGAAAAATAGACTACATAGTAATTCAATAGAACAATAATGGAGTAGAGACATGCCAAGTATTTTAGATGGTATAGAGGTAGATTTTTCGCGGGATTCTTTGTTTGATGAACTTGGCATTTTAAGATTAAAAGAAAGTTATATGAAGGATGAGGAAGTAAGTCCTCAAGAACGATTCGCATTTGTTTCAAAATCTTTTTCTACTAACAAAGAACATGCACAAAGACTATATAATTACAGCAGCAACCACTGGCTTTCGTTTTCTACTCCTATTCTTAGTTTTGGTCGTAGTAAGCGCGGGTTGCCTATTTCATGTTTTTTGCCATATCTTCATGATTCTGCGGAGAGTTTGGTTGATTGTCTTTCAGAGGTAAATTGGCTGTCAATGTTGGGCGGAGGTATCGGAATTGGAATCGGTATTCGTAGTGCAGATGATAAATCTGTTGGCGTTATGCCTCATCTTCGGACTTATGATGCTTCCTCTTTGGCTTATCGTCAGGGACGGACTCGCCGTGGGTCATATGCTGCTTACTTGGATATATCGCATCCTGATATCCTTATTTTCCTTGAAATAAGAAAAGGCACTGGTGACCAAAATATGAGGTGTTTGAATCTACATCATGGAATTAATATCACAGATGATTTTATGCATATCATTGAAAAGTGTATGTTGGATCCAGATGCCGATGATACATGGGAATTAAAAGATCCTCATAGTGGTGAAGTGAGAGAGAAAGTTTCAGCACGAGATTTATGGCAACGTATTCTAGAAATGAGAATGCATACAGGTGAACCATACTTGCATTTTATTGATACTAGTAATGAACATATGCCACAGTTTCAAAAAGATTTGGGTCTGAAAATTAGACAATCTAATTTGTGTTCTGAAATTATTTTACCTACAGATAAAGATAGAACGGCCGTGTGTTGTCTATCCTCTGTCAACTTGGAGTATTATGATGATTGGAAAAATGACAGATTTTTTCTTCGGGACATTGCAGAGATGCTCGATAACGTATTGCAATATTTCATTGATAATGCTCCTGACAGCATACAGAGAGCACGATATTCCGCTAGCCGTGAGCGGAGTATTGGTATTGGTGCTCTCGGTTTTCATGCTTACTTACAAAAGAATAATATACCCTTTGAAGGTGCGTTGGCAAAATCGGCAAATATAAAGATATTCAAACATATTAGAGAAAAATTGGATGAATCTAATAAACAATTAGGTTCAGAGCGAGGTGAAGCACCAGATGCAGTTGGTTCCGGCCAAAGATTCTCACATATGACAGCTATTGCTCCAAATGCATCAAGCTCTATAATTATGGGAAACACCTCACCTTCCATAGAACCATATAGAGCCAATTGTTATAGGCAAGACACGTTGAGTGGGTCACATTTACATAAAAATAAATTTCTCGATTTTATAATTAAGGAAAAATGTAATGAAAACCCAAAACTCGATTACAATGAAGTCTGGTCAAGTATTATTGCGAATGACGGATCAGCTCAACATCTCGAATTCCTTGATGAGTGGCAAAAAGATATATTCAAAACGAGTATGGAAATTGACCAAAGATGGATTGTGGAGCACGGAGCTGACAGACAACATTACATTGATCAGTCACAATCCATTAATCTTTTTTTTAGACCAGACGTAAATATAAAGTATCTTCATGCTGTACACTTTCAAGCATGGAAATCTGGTCTCAAAACTCTATACTATTGCCGTTCTGAGAAGATAGGTAAATCAGATAAAGTTTCAAAGAAAATAGAAAGACAAGTGATAGATGAAATTGATTTGAAAGCATTAGCCACAGAAGAAATTTGTTTGGCCTGCGAATGATTTTAATTGGGAGTAATAGAAAATGAGAATTTTAAGATTTACGGCGCCTTGGTGCCAACCATGTAAAGAATTGGCCAAGAACATTTTAAAATCTAATATAACACTTCCTATTGAGGTTATTGATATAGATTTAAATCCAGAATTGGCCAAAGAATATGGAATTCGTTCTGTACCTACATTGGTGATGTTAGACTGGAATAAAGAAGTAAAAAGGATCACAGGAAATAAATCAACTAAAGAATTGGAAGAGTGGGTAAATGGTTAAGAAAATACGATCAAAATTAACAGATAATAAGCAAGCTTTTAAACCATTTAATTTTCCATGGGCATACGAAGCTTGGCTTCAACACGAACAATCTCATTGGATGCACACTGAAGTTCCTTTGATTGAAGATGTTAAAGATTGGAAGAATAAATTAGATGCATCACAGAAACATTTTCTAACTAACATCCTTCGTTTCTTCACACAAGGTGATATCGATGTAGCAGGTGGTTATGTTAATAATTACCTTCCGTATTTCCCTCAACCTGAAGTGCGAATGATGTTATTAGGTTTTGCAGCGCGAGAAGCCTTACATATCGCGGCCTACTCTCATCTGATTGAAACTTTAGGTCTCCCAGAATCCATGTATAATCAATTCATGGAATATCAACAAATGAGAGACAAACACGATTATATACTGAACATATCAAACCAAGATAACAACAAAGAAAACATAGCCCTGAATATTGCGGTGTTTTCAGCCTTTACTGAAGGTATGCAACTATTCTCATCGTTTATTATGTTACTAAATTTTCCACGACATGGTGTAATGCGAGGTATGGGTCAAATTATCACATGGTCTATTGTAGACGAAACTCAGCATTGTGAATCTATGATTAAATTGTTCAGAACCTATGTTGAAGAGAATAGAGAGATTTGGAATGATGAACTAAAAGGAAGAATCTATTCTGTGGCTGAAAAGATGGTTCAACTTGAGGACAAATTCATTGATCTATCATTTGAAATGGGGCCTATGGAAAATCTAACCTCAGAAGATGTGAAGATTTATATCCGATATATTACAGACCGAAGACTAATAAGTCTCGGATTAAAAGGCATATATAAGGTCAAGAAAAACCCATTACCTTGGGTGGAATCTATGATCAATGCTCCGGTTCATACTAACTTCTTTGAGAATCGGGCCACAGATTATGCTAAAGGCGCACTAAGTGGTACCTGGGAGGATATATGGGCGAAAGCAACATAGTAAATATCACAGAGTCAGCTAAAAGAAAAATAAACGAATTATTCATCGAAGAGAATGATCCTGATTTATCTCTTAGAACATTTGTAACTGGCGGTGGTTGTTCAGGTATGCAGTATGGATTTTCTTTTGATCAAGAGAAGAATGATGATGATTTTGAAATTCCTGTTGGTGAATGTAAGATTCTAATTGATTCTATGAGTATGCAATATCTTAATGGTTCAGAAATAGATTACACCGAAGGATTAGAAGGCAGTAGTTTTGTGATTAAGAATCCAAAAGCACAATCGACATGTGGTTGCGGATCTTCATTTTCAGTTTAATCGTAATAATTGGAATAACCTATAATGCATGGTTATCACCTAATATGTTGTTAGAATTTTCTAATATAAATTTTTGCGGATAACAGGAGGTTAAATGGCTTACTCTGAAAAAGTATTAGATCACTATGAGAATCCTCGTAATGTAGGTTCATTTCCTAAGGATGACATTAACATTGGTACGGGTATGGTTGGTGCTCCAGCCTGCGGTGATGTAATGAAACTTCAGATTAAAGTAGAAGAGGGTGTCATTACAGATGCAAAGTTTAAAACCTACGGTTGCGGAAGTGCTATAGCTTCTTCATCATTAGTGACTGAATGGATAAAAGGTAAATCATTGGACTCGGCTGAAGAAATTAATAATACTCTGATAGCCGAAGAACTTTCTTTGCCCCCCGTTAAGATCCATTGTAGCATTTTAGCCGAAGATGCAATTAAAGCCGCCATCAAGGATTACAGAGAGAAACACCCAGCATAAATGATAACTCTAACAGAGCAAGCCGCAGTAAAAGTTAAGAAACAATTGACCAATCGAGGGAAAGGGCTAGGAATAAGAATTGGAGTAAAAACAACAGGATGTTCTGGTCTAGCATATACTATGGAATATGTGGATAAATCCACAGAAGACGATGTATCATTCATTAGTAATGATGTGAATATATATGTGGACAAGAAGAGTCTTATATACCTTGAGGGAATAAAAATGGATTGGATTAAGCGAGGACTAAATGAGGGTTTTGATTTTATTAACCCGAAAGAGATTGATAGATGTGGTTGTGGTGAAAGCTTTAGAATTTAATGAAGATAATAAACCACTACTGTGAAGAATGTGATTCAGAATTTACAATTAAATATGATGAAGAGCAATGTGAATCAGACCCATTACATTGCCCATTTTGTTCCTCTTATCTGTTTGAGATAGAAACAAAAAATGATGAAGATATCGATTAGTGTGGTTATATAAAGGTGAAGAATTCACCGAAGATTTAATCGGAAATTCATTTGGATTTGTATATCTTATCACAAATCTATTGAATGGTCGAAAGTATCTTGGTAAGAAATTGTTCACCAAGGCCAGTAGAAAACAGACCAAAGGTAAGATAAAGAAAATCCGAGTATCATCTGACTGGAAAAACTACTGGTCCTCATCCGATACATTAAAAGAAGATGTAAAAAATCTTGGTGAATCCAATTTTTCTAGAGAGATTCTACACCTCTGTAAAACTAGATCGGAAGCATCGTATTATGAAACATACGAGATATTTGTTAGGAAAGCTCTCATAGATGAATCATTCTATAATCAATGGGTATCAGCTAGAATCAGAAAGGAACATTTAAAGGGTCTTTTCTTAAAACCGGACACCAGTATATAGTACTTGATTCAATGAAAATTAAGGCAAAGATGAAGAATAAATGTGCAACTGCAACATAGAAATAACTAAATAACTGTATGTGGTGCTTAATTCTAAGGCCACTAATTTTTAGGGGAAACAAATGAAATCTATTAAGAGTTTTTTCAATAAAATGTTTGATATCATGGTAGAAATTGGAACTCTACGAGCCAAGACCATGACCAAATATAGAAGTGGGAGATAATTATGATATTCATTGACACTTTTATTGAAACTTTTCAATTCGCCAAGACAAATTTTCTAAACACTTATGTACCTGACAGTCGCGTCAGAATACCTTTGCAGAATTTTGTTGATGCTCAGACAGCTTTTGCCAAAACCATGACCAAGACGGTTGATGATTATATCACCTCTGAAGTTGTTAAATCTGTTCCGGGGTCTAGCTTTAAAATGTAATGGTACCCCCCAAGTATTGGAAATCATACATAAGGTATGTCTAAACAATACTTGGGTTCTTCCTTCTCAAAACTTCTTCGGGCCGATATATCAAACAACATAAAGTCGTTTGATCCTGTTATCCATAATAAATGGGTAATAAAGTTTTCCATATGTAATGGAGATAAAATATTAATTATGTTCACCTCAATATACACTGGGCAATGTATCATTAGATATTTCACCGATGAAAATAACGCATGTTCTTATATAAACTACGTTATTTCTCATGATGCCTCTATAGAGATACCTGCTTAATCCTGTTTATGTAAGTTATTGATTCGGTTATAATATAATTAAAGCTTGACAATGAGACTGGAACGTGTTATTATATCGTATGACTAAAAAAATGAACGACCGAATTAGAGCACTTACTGAACAGGCTGGTATCACAACCAATCTTGATACTGACTATTTTGAAAAAGATATGAACAAATGGGTTGATTACTTTTCAGAAAAGTTTGCCGAGTTGTTGTTAGAGGAGTTTATTGAGGCCTTGGAAGAATCTAATGGTACCCACAGCGAAACATCCGAGTACGGGTTAAGTATATTGGTTAGTGATATAAAACGACACTTTGGAGTTGAAGAATGAACAAACAAATGCCTAAAATTTGGATTGATCCACCGTCTGGTTGGCGATATGGTTTTCCTAAACAATGGGATCAGATCGGCAATATAAATGAATGGTTGCTTAGTGAAGGTTATCCACAGAGAGAGATTGATTCTTGTGGAAAGCATTTCTTTGTTAGGCAGTGGAATGTTGAAGAAGATGAAGAGGTGCAGAAATGAACGAACAAATTAAAGAACATTTTGGAAATAAATAATGAACATATTCAACTACCAAGGAACATGGTCGCCATATGAGAACCTTTTTAACTCTAATATTATTCATTATCACAAGCACTTGTAGTGCTGAATCAAGGATGGTAACCGTACAACTCATCTGTGATGATAGAGACACGATTTTTAAGAGTATAACTGAAACATTTAAAGAAATTCTACAGTGGACCGGCAAAAGTCAAACACAAAATACTCAATCAGTCTTAACCGTTAATCCCAGTACTGGAGCATGGACATTGATTGAATTCACACAAACTACAGCATGCATATTGGCTGCGGGAGATAATTCAAGAAGCAGTTGGGGAACACCTGTAAAGATATTATTTGGAAATAAAGAATGAACAAACAAATTAACATTGGAGAAAATAATATGATTACGCTTAAAGATTTTATGGAAGCAACCGATTACAAAATTACCGAAGGATCAGACTTTACCTGGGACTGTTATGGTTCAAATGCTCATAGTTTGGATTCATGGAATCAGGATCAGGTGGGGCATACTGTAAATGTCGTGTTTGATACTATTACCCAAGAAGTATATGAAATGAGTGTGTGCGATTACAGCAACAATCGTGCTTATCGTTGGATGCACCCAGAGTACATCAAAGATTATCTGGATGAAGCAAAATCAAAAGGTATTAATGCATATATGGCTTGGGATGAGGTTAATTTTACTGACCTTGAGGTAGTTGAGGACTTGTTAGAAAAAACTCAGGCCATTGTCGCAGGTGAAGAGTATGATACCCGAGTATGCATTCAGCTTACCTTTACTGATGAAGAACTATTGAAATATATGAAGTTGGCTCATGAACTTGATATCACATTTAATCAGTTTGTGGTCAAGGCATTGGAAGAAATGATGGATAGACATAACATACCTATGTCTAACCCTAAAAATTGGTAAAAGGAGTGTAAATGAAAGATTATTGGAGTTGTTCAAAATTCGCAGATTGGCTTCGGGGAACTCCGAAACCTACTGCCGAAACAAGTACGGGGTGGAGGGACTGGACAATATCTGCAAAGATGAAGCACCCGTTTCGGTATTGGATTTCTGATAACGCTCTTGACTACATACAATGGGTAATATATTCACCTAGTGAGCTGTTGTACAGTATTAAGTATTACATTAATAACCGGTGGGTGAGTAAAGCGCACCAACTAACAGCTCATCCCCGTGATATGAAGCCGGGTCATTGGCATGATGTTGGTTTCCGTTTTCTTCCTTGTCTCTTTAATGAGTTGGTAGATTTTGTAGAAATTGAAACTGCATCTATGCATGTTGCTTGTGATGAAGCGGTACGGGAAAAGTATCATGCGCCATTTTGGGCGAGTGGGTGGTTTCGTTGGCGTGTATGGCGTTGCCCAGAAGCCGGGCTTGCTTATTTGGAGTGGTCAATGGCTCTTAAATCGGATGAATCATGGGGTCTGACTCAAGATCATCCAAACTTTGGTAAACCTACGAAGCAGGCAGAAAATGCCAAAGAAATTAAAGAACTGTACCTCTGGTGGAAAACAGTACGAATTAATCGTCCTGATGCTCATGCTGCATCTGGTTGGACTGAGCATTACGAAGCGCGCCGCGGTAAATCTGGAGATGATAGTATTTTCTCTAGTTTAGAGAATCAGACAGAGAAAGAACGTGGGGTCACTCAATCTCTTCTAGATAGGTTACAAGAAATAGAATTGGCTTATGAGACAGAGGATACTGAGATGTTGATTCGGCTTATTCGTGTTCGTGATAGTCTTTGGACCTAAATGGAGAATACTGAATTAGAATTGATTTTGAACGAAATGGAATTCAGATTCGGAAAATTACCTCATCCTACGCATGAGCCGAGGAGATTTGCATATTA
>Ga0181348_1000895_pt1 | contig 13055 bp, 13 predicted proteins | sample Su13VDMM110DN_FD_130092 | JGI IMG/M metagenome (GOLD analysis project Ga0181348, IMG submission 130092) | Freshwater viral communities from Lake Michigan, USA - Su13.VD.MM110.D.N | ecosystem: Environmental > Aquatic > Freshwater > Lake | place: USA: Michigan | collected 2013-07-16
CAAAGCTCTTGCCCGCTGTGGCAGTCGGCATCGTAAACGTGCAAGCCGTCGATGCCGTCAAGGTTGCCGTCTGCACCGTGCCGCTCGTCAAGACAATCGTGTTGCTGGTCGTAACCGTGCCAATTGCCACCACAGACTCTACGTAATTAGTCACGGTCGGGTTGGTTATAGTTTTATTCGTCAACGTCTGCGTTGCCGCGATACCGGCTAATGTGTCAGTTGCTGCTGGCAACGTCAGGACGGTAGAAGTACCGGCAATAGCCGCTGGCTGTATTGTGGCGTCACCAGATGTATTGCCAAACATCTTAATGGAGCCAAGTGTCGTCGTATTTACGCCAAGAATAAGCTGCGGCGTGGCGCTTGTGAACGTCTGAGCCGCCGTAAACGTCTGAGCAATAGCCAGACCCGCGAGCGTTGTGGTAGTTGCGGGCAATGTCAGTGTAGTGCTGCCAGCCGCCGCCGCAGGTTGCAGCGTAACCGAGCCAGATGTATTGCCAAACAACTGTATTGAACCAAGTGTCGTCGCGTTTGCGCCCAACACTATCTGCGGACCTGCGCCCGCAATGGTGTGGACCCCGCTTGTCATCGTGCTAGAGATTGCAACTGTGCCGGTGACCGCTAATCCATTTGTGCTAATAGTCGCGCCATTAATGGCAAGCGATGTCGCAGTTGCAACGCCCAAGGCTGGCGTTGTTAGAGATGGAGACGTAGCGCGAACATACGCGCCGGTTCCCTGCGGAGCTGCGCCACCACTTGTGATTGTCACTACGCCTGTTGAAACGGTGCCAATACCAATTGTGCCAGTACTGAGCGCGTCAATTGTCAGGTTTGTGGCACCGCTGGTATCCGTTACAGCGACCGCAACCGTGCCGTTTAGTGCCGCGCCCGTTACTTTCAGGCCAGCCGTCTGTGATCCTGTGGATGCGTCAACGCTAAACGCCGGGTCTGTCGTGCCGCCCTGCCGACCAACGGCAAATGCCGAGGAACCCGCTGAAGTTATACGCAACCCAACTGCCGCCAACGTGGCAAACGTGGTCCCGCCGTTAGTGCCGCCGGTAAACGCAAGGGCGTCCGTAGTGCCGGTGCCCGACGTTGTCTGTAGCGTGAGAATTGTGCCCGTCGTGCCGGACCCGCCAATAATAAGCGGCACAGTCAATGATGTCGTGACCGTGTGCGCGGGCAAAGTCGTTGACCACGACGGCGCGCCGGATCCGTTTGTAACAAGAACGCTGCTGTTTGCAGTTGTTATTTCGCCAACAACACTGGTGCCGCTTGAATACAGCAACTGATTCGCCGTTGTCGTCGCAGGCCATGTCGCTGTAGACCATGCCGGTGCGCCGGTAGCCCCGGATTGCAGCATCTGCCGCGCAGTTGCCGTGCCGGATAAAATTTGAAGTTGGCTGGCGTTAGACCATGCGATGCCGCCGTTGCTTGCGGTTAGGTTCGCGTTTGTGCCGCCATTGGCAAGCGGGAGAATGCCGGATATCGCGGCCGTTAGCGAAACCTTGCCCCATGCCGGGGCGGTACTAACACCACCGGAAAGCAACACGTTCCCGGTCGCAATATCCGCCAATTTTGCCAACGTCGTAGTCGTGTCGGCGTAGAGGATATCGCCAACGACAAAGGTTGCGAGCCCAGTACCTCCATTTGCCGCGATCAATGTCCCCGCAACGGAAACAGCACCGCTTGTTGCGGTGTTTGGAGTCAGGCCGGTCGAACCAAAACTGATGGTCGAAACGCCAGTACCCGCAGGGGCGACCCACGTTCCGTCACCACGCCAGAAAGTTGAAGCGGAAGCCGACGTTCCACTGTTCAGGTTGCTTACAGGCAGGTTGCCGGTAACGTCCGCCGACAGGCTAACTGCACCAAACGTGGGAGCGCCAGATGCGTTGCCGTGCAATACGGTAGTGCTGGTGCCTGCCAGAGTGGACGACATCGCGCTGGCCGTACTGCCGTAAACAACACCGTATTGTGTAAGCACGGAGGATTGACCGGTGCCGCCGTTCGCTACCGCTAGGGTTCCCGCAAGGGTGATCGTACCACTTGACGTTACAGGTCCACCGCTGGTGGTCAGGCCGGTCGTGCCGCCCGAGACATCGACGCTGGTTACGGTGCCGTTGCCGCCGGGCGACGACCATGTTCCGTCGCCACGCCAGAAAGTCGAAGCGGAGGCTGATGTTCCGCTGTTCAGGTTCGTTACAGGAAGGTTGCCGGTGACGTCTGTGGCAAGGTCCACCACGAAGTTTTGCCAAGACGGCGACGAGGTAGTCCCGTTTGAAGTTAGAAGCTGCCCTGAAGTTCCGGCAGTCAGGGCCGACCAGCTTGACGCCCCACGGTACAGCATTTGGCCTTGGGTCGACCCGATAGTGTCCAGAACCGCCGTAACGGTCGCGTCGGTGGGGCTAGCCGCACCCCCGGTGACGTTCGCCTTGACGGTATTGGACGCCATGGTCGCAAGGTAGGCGTTGCTCACCCCGGCACTTGCCAGAGAGATGGTCCCGGTCGTTGTGATCGTCCCGCCGGTTATCGGTGATGAAGTCGCGATGGAACTCACGCCGGGGGATGGATACTGGGTTTGGGTGTAGGTGGCGATTTGGTCTACGGTGGCGCGGGAAGAGGTACTGGACTGGACAACCTCAAGCTGCTCCGTACCATTAAGAGAGGTGACGGCAGGAAGATTCGGGATGGTGGTGTTCGCCATTTACTGACCCGTCTGCGGTATCTGGTTGTAGCCGTATGGCAGCCCAACCAGTGCCGTTATGATGTTAGTCGTGCCCTGAATCAAACTTCCAGAAATTATACTCTTTTGAACTGCATAGGTAAACGCTGTGGCAGTGGTGACGGTGATGCTGTAGAACCCGTCCGCGTTTTTGTTAGTTAGCCCGGATACCGACACCTGATCGTCGGTGGACAGCCCGTGGACGGATGAACAGGTTACTGTGATTATGGTGGTCCCGTTGGCGGAAACCGACAGAACCGGGAGCGTGACGCCATATTCGGTGACGCCATAAAGTGGCATAACAGCCCCAGCCTCCAGCCCGTTCGGCACTCCAATTGGCTGGGTTGTGACGTACTTTCCGTCTTGGGTCACGATTTTGGTCGTGGACGGTATTGGTATGCCGGTCACGGTATCCGTTACTAGCGGGGCGCTTACGGTCGAATAGTCCGTCTCGGCAGCGGCGAAGTCCTGCACGCGGGCATTCATAATCGGGGTCGGATCGGAGGGGACGACGATTGCCCTTAACTGCTCCTGCGGGGTGTCGTAGCAAGTATTGCAGACTAACAAGCGTATGTTCTGGAGCGCAGCGCCGCGCCAGTCAAACTGCCAGCGCAGGTCCACATGATTGTAGCGGAACCCGCAACGGTCGCATATGGCATGAGCCTGCGGGTTGCTGGCGCTGGTTCTGGCGCGACCTGAGCGCGATGCATAGGCCATGTAGAGTCACCTTGTTATGGCCGGAAATAGCCAGATATCTGCGGGCTAATATACTGCTGTGCTTGCTCCACGTTTTGGAGGGCGGCTATTTGGTAAGATTCGTCAGCAACGGCCTTCAGGCCGGTCGCCACCTGCGCGTTCCATATCTTCGCCAGCCGATAGGCGAGGCCGTCCGCAAATGCCTCCATCCAGAGGTACGGGATGTCCACCGTCTGACTGCTGTCAATCTCGGCGTCTTCGATCTGGGTTACGCGGTAATACTTGAGGGACTGGCCGCTGCTGCCGTCAGGGACGGGCCAGAGAGAGATTGTCGGGGAAAGCAGACGGTCGAACCAGAAAGTGGTCGGGAAGCCCTGCTGCTCCTTATTCGGGTACGAGGCGTATTCAGTGCGACTGACTGGCAGAATGATTCGGTCAATAGGCGGGCCTGAGCCGCTGTCAGTTTCGATATAAGCATCCAGAACCATGACTGTCTTCGGGGCCACGCTGTAGGTAGCCTGACCATCGACCAAGGCAGTCGTGACCAGATCGACCTTCCATAGGTTGACGCCTTGGTTGGCCCAACTCGCCAGCATCAGGTTAGTCGCCATGCGGGCGGTCTGGAAATGCTCCTGAACCAGAGAAGTATTCCGCAGTCCGGCAATATTATAGGCGTAGAGCGTTAGCTCCCCAAGCGACGGGTTGAAGTCGTAGGTGCCTGAAGTTGTCATTATTAGAAAGGCATAACGCCAGTCTGGATGGCCGTAGTGGTGACGGTCCCCGGGTTAGTCATGGTATTCACGCGAACTCGCACCCACAGCAGAGGATTCGCCAACGTGGTTGTGGCAGTCGATGCCGTCGCGGCAACCGAATCTGACCAAGTAATGGACGCAACCGCAACCGGGTTAGTCGGTGAATTGGGATCATCCAGCGTCTGCTGGACGGTGTAATTGATGGTGCCACTGACAACGCACTGCACCGTAAGGTTTGGCAGCGCCCACTCATCAAGCCGAATCCATGGTGAGTCGGCGATTTGGTTGGTGCCAATAGATACATTGCTGGCAAGGGTGGCGCTGGAAACTACAGAAACGAGCGTCTTGTATGACAGAACGCTGTAGGTAGTGGTTGTATTAGCGCCAGCAAGCGTCTCAGAAATTATGTCGCCCGCCCAGTTCGTGCCAGTGAGGGTTAGCGTTAGTGCGCTGCCGTCACCCGCAAACGTAAAAAGTACACGGCGAGCCGTGTCCAGAATCGCCACGCCGCCGGTGACCAGCGTGCCGTTCAGCGTCAGCGTCCCCGCCGCGATAACCGCAGCGGTTCTGATGTTGGTGGCATTCGCTGCCGCTAGCGGACCTACGGTGAATACGATTGGGCGCATAGCGGCTCCTTAATATGTAAACTCAACACTTAACGTCCCACTTCTTCAGCGCAAGATTTATGCGGCTATTGGGATCGTGAGCGGTTTTGGCGGAAGTCAGCTTTTCTTTCATGCCGCACATGCGACTTCTAAAATTATCGCGCCGTTGTGACGCGGCCGGACTGCTGTGCGCTTCTTCTTTGGAAACCGGCGGCTTTATGTCGCGACCTTCGGCGCGTAAAGAAGCGCGGCCTTTTTCATTAAGGCCGCCGGAGGGGTTCTTGCCCTCTTTACGAGTCCAAGCACCGGACATGAATTTCTCCAGAGAAAAGTAAGCGGGGGCCGAAGCCCCCGCCGTAGCAACTAATCGATCTCAACGTCCTTGTGACCACGCGGGGGCGTGCCCTTGTGGGCAGACGACAGCGGGTTCATGTTGGACCCAGTGCGGCCACCCGACTTGCGGGGTGCGCGACCAGCGTGAGAAGCCGACATACCGGCAATGTTGCCGACCATCTTCTTCGCACGACCGCCCCGCTTACGCTGTTCCGCTGCGCCCGTGATCTTGGGGGCATGAACACGCGATACCGGGTTGGTGTTCTGCTCACGGACGCCATGCGACGGGGATTCAATATCGCCGCCGTTTTTACGACTCTTCATTTACTGTCTCCTTACGTCGGGTTGACGGCCACACCAGTGGTGCCCGCAGTCGGAGCGCCACCATCAACATAGATTTGACCGCGACTGGTGGCATCGGTGCCGAACTCGGTGATCCCAACAAGCGTGCAGTCCTTCATCAGCAGAAGACCGCCAGCCGAAGCCGGGAGCGTAGAGAGGCCGGACATCGTGGTAGAAGTAGACTGCACGTTGTTGATAAACGTGCAGCGATCAAACTTCTGCCAACGATCAATGCCCGCAGCCGCCGAGACCAAAATACCAATGGTCGTAGCGGAACTCGTCTGGAAAGCGAAGTTACAATTCGAGAACGTGTTGCGAGGCGTGCCACCGGCAAACTTCACAGTCGAATTGGCAACCGTACGAGTAACCGTGTCGAGGCCAATCTCGCAATTGACAAACGTGTTCTCGCCAGTCGTTCCCGTAACGAGGAGCGACAAGCTCGAAGTGCTTTGGGCAGAAGCGGCATCACCCGCACCACCAAAGCTCACGTTGTTGTAGTAATTGCGACCGCCGCTATCCGTCCACGCGATCTGATTGGCACCGCCAGTCGAGAAACCGTTGAAGACAGCGATGTTAGAGAAGATGCAGCCCTGAGCAGTAACCACGATGAAGTTGCCCGAATTGAACGTCGCCTGAGTGTATGTCCCAGTCGGCGGAGCAAAACGAGCGCGAGGATTAACTACAGTCGGAGCAGTCATGCCGATAATGTGGCAAGCATCTTTAGCCCACGTCAAAGTACCAGTGGTCGCAGACGCATCAGCCGCCTGAGCATTGGCGAGAGACAGACGCTGCGTACCCGCAGTGCTGCCATCACCAACAATCACGGCAACGTCGTTAGCGCCATCGGTCATCTGTGCGTAAGCACCGTAGATCGTCTGGAGCGGGCTATCAGCCGCGCCAGTGTTCGAGTCGTTTCCGTTGACATAATCAACGAAGAAGACACTCCCATTTGTAATGGGGATGCCGGACATTCCCATCGTGGGAACGCCCGCAACCTCAAGGCCGCTTAGATGAGTGATACCCATTATAGCCTCCTTACGAAGTCGGGAACGATCCGTAGATCGAACGCCAGTTATAGTACCCGAAGGAGTACCGCTCGTAGCCCTTGACCAGCAAGTTATCCGTAACGAAATCCACTTGCATGTCAGTTTCAAACGCAATTCGCTCCATGTACGACAGACCGTCGATGTTGGTCAGGAGGAACCAAGCATACGCAGAGGTCAGGAAGTCGTTGGTCATGTAGCTCTCTGGCAGGCCGCCTGCCGTCGAGAGTATTGCGTTGACATCATTATCCGCAGTACCCGGACGCAATTCAGTCTTCGTCAGACGAATGGCGGTCGGCTCAAGCTGCGGAGGAACGATCAACTTACGGGCGCGTGCGAAGACCTTCAGACCGGCCTGATCTTTGAAGGCGGTACGAACGCCAATCATGCCATTCAGAAGAGTAGCTTCGTTCAAGTCCGCCTGAACCGTAGGCGTGTTCGCTACAGTGCTGCCATCAATCGGATGGTTGGTGGCGCAGAGCGCCACGCCGTCGCCGCCGATGGATGCATTGTAGGTAGTCGCCGTGTTCAGAATGTTTGCGCCGTAGATTTCCTTGGTCTGCTGGAAGGACTCAATCAGGCCGAGGTTCGACGGGTGGAACTGCGTCTTGTAGAGGTTGTCGTCAACGGCTTTGCGAGTGATCGCGTAGCCGAGGGCGATTTCCGTATGCTCTTGGTTGTAGACGAAACGCTCACCGGCATTGTTGTCAAAGGCAGTCTGCGCGCCTTCGGTCTTCAACTGGGCGAGGCCGAGGAAGCGCATTTCAGCGGTGCGTTCCAGAGCCATCTTCGAGTCATGCTTGGTGAAGATTTTGTCATACTGAGACGGGATCATCTCGTATTTGCCTTCAACCCCACGGAGTCCGGGGAGCAGAAGGTCTTTAATGGCAGAAAGATTGACAGCCATAGTTCCTTACTCCTCAGCTAATGCCAGTGGGGCCAGCGCCATTGCTGCGCCAGATTTCGTTGTTGAAGCCGACGACAACCCAGTTGTAGGCAGTGGTCGGGTCCGCGCCACTCGCGCCGGGAGGCGAAGTGACGAGGTCAACAACGATAAACGGAAGCGTAACAGTGGTGGCCGGGCCGCTTAGAAAAGCGCCCGACGAGCCGGTCGAGGTGTTGCCGCTGCCAATCGTGAAATCAGCGTACTGGCCGACCTTCGACGAAGTGTAGGTGGTCAGCGAGCCGGTGATGTTGAACGTGGTGCTATCGCCCATAACAACAAAGCGAGCATTCGGATCATCGATCACATAGGCTTCCACATCGCCCGTAGCATCAGAACCCGGCCAATAACGCGACCAGACGGTGCGCTTCTGCGAGGTGCTGAGATACTTACAGCCGACAAAGACACCAGCCAGCGTGGTGGTGCCCTGAGCGGCCTGAGTGATGTAACCATTCGCGGAGCTGACAACCGGCATGACCGGGTCGCCGGTAAAAATGGCGGTGGTGTCGCCAGACGCAACGCGACGGCAAGACTGCGCGAAAGTCGGAGCGCCACCGGCACCACCGTAATACTGCAAGAAACCGAAAGGGGCGTTCGTGTTCGCCATAACGGGTCTCCCTTTTACAGGAGGCTCCATCATCGCACACCGAGGCAATTAGGGGCCGGGGAAGGTTAACCTCCCACGCCGGGGGGAGGAGGAATGTACAATAACCAAAAATAACTGACTTGCAATAGGTGGAAAAAGAAAAACCGGGCCACTTAGCCCGATCTTTCCGACCTATATATCCCGGATCACCCCTTCGGAATCGGGATCGCCTCGTAGCCTTTGTTGATTTTGGCTAGCGGGGCGTCTTTGTTATTACGCTCAAACTGGCCTGCGGGGGCCGCCCCAAGCTGTTCTTCCTTGGTGCGGACCTGATTCCGGGCACGAAGACGGTCGATCTCCCTGACCCGGTCGGTGACGGCCTGCGGGCGCTCCATCAAAACCATGCCCTTACGCTCTATTGACGAATCGGTGACGCCGGACGGCATCATCTCAGGGTGCCGCTTGGCCGGGACTTCGGTCCAGCCGGTGCGGCGCAGGGAGACGGTGTAGGCCGGGTCTTCGTAGTTATAGACCGTCCGGCGCTTCCACTCGTAGTTCCAGCCGTCAGGGATGGCGGCGGGGTCGAAGTAGAAATCATCGGTCGTATTGTCCAGATCGCCACCGAGATGGCTGAAGATTTCAGCCGCACGGCGATCCGCCGCTTCTCTGGGGTCTTCTGCGCGCATCTCTTCCCGCAGGGGCGGGCGTTCTACCACCGGGGTCGAGAGGGCCTCTACAGGGGCCGCAGAGGCCGCTACAGGGGCATCATCGGGCGGGACCGGCACAGAGTTGTCTGGCGGCAGGTTGTGCTGCTTGCGGGGCCTGCCGGGACGGCGCGCTGGGATTTGGTTTTCCATTCTATCGCTCCTTTAGTTGATTATCTTGCCGCTGTTTTTGAGCGCCAAGTAGTTCTTGGCGTATTCCTCATCGGTCTGCTTGCTGATTCGGGCCGCTTCACGCTGCGCTGGCGACAGCGTGAATTTGTTGGACCGAATGCCGGGTGCGTTGCCGCTCCGGCTGACTGGCGCAGCAATAGGGGCGCTGCGACGTTGCGTCGGGGCAGCAGCTTCCGACAAGGCACTGCCACTGTCGGCATCTTCCATCTGCTGTTCAGCCCGCCGGGGCCTTACCAAGTCCTCGATGGCCGAAAAGTACTCGTCAGTGTCAGCCCGGTGTCCATCAGCAAGGACCATGTTGTGCGCCGCGATCATCTTCTGGTGCAAACGAGGGTCAGTGATGTACTGCGGGTTGCGACGGACCCAGTCGGCAGAACGAGGCGTCAAACGAGCCGCGAACTCCTCAACCGGGTCACCCGGAGGCTGGTACTGAGGCTGCCGGGGCTGATTTGCCTGCTCTTCCATCGCGTTTCGACCGTTTTCAAGCTGCAATAGCTTGGCCGCGTTGGTCGAAATAGACATTTGAATGTCAGCCGCCGCGTCATGGTCGCCAGCCGACATGGCGTTGCGATAGCCGTACTTCAGATTCTCTTGTTCGCTGTTGAAACGCTCTATTGCGCTGTTAACAAGCTGAAGATTGGCGTTCTGGGTCTCATTAGTCGCACGACTTGCGTCCGCAGAGTACTCACGCGCCTTGTTTTCAGCGTTCTGGCGAGCCGAATTTGCTTCCTGAAGCTGCCTTTTGAGGTCGGCGATAGCGTCATCGTTTGAGGTATCATTAGAAGCCATCTCAATAGTGACTTCCTTGGACTTTTTATCATCTGGAAGACCCAGATTTAACTGTTCATCGTCAAGAGCAACGTCTTCCTTGCTTTCTTTTGCCATTTTGGCCTCCTACCATACCCGATCAGGCTGATCGATCTTCATTCGGACGTTGGTATCAAGCAGCATGCGGCACAAAACGCCGTTGATGGTGATGTCCCAGCCGTCAGACGGGCGGAACACGATCCAGTCATCCAGCTTAACGTCCAAATCCTTGAACCAACGCTGCTCTTCGTCAACGAAGGCGGACGGGCCGGTCTTAATCACAAGTCCGACTTTGGACTGGTAGCGGTCTTCATTGCGGGTTGATTCAGCAAGGAAAATACCGCCCTTGGTCTTCTCCGAACGAATGTAAACCGCAACCAAAACCTGATTATTAAACACCTGAACCGGCTTCAGATCGCCTATCTTTTTGATTATCTCACGTTTCGGGTCTTCAGAAATTCCCACAGCAACTTTCAACATCACATCCTCTTCTATCGGTTGCGCTGATCGGCCCGAATGTCAGCATCATCCATCAAGCCAGCCATATTACTCAGGGCCATAATCTGGCCCTGAACAATGCGAACTTGGCTGATATCGTTAAGGGTGTTGGCCGCCAACTCATCTTTTAGACGGGCGGTATATTCCTGAATCAATCGTTCCAACTCATGGCGGAACGCCGTGGACTGGGTCTGCATATACTATTCCAATTTAATAATTGGGGACGCCAATGCAAGACTGGCGTCCCCGGTATTATATTTAGCGACGATTCTTCTGGATTTCAACCTTCTCCAAACGACCAAAACCGCTTAGGCCACCAGCGTCCATGTCTTTGTACGAGCGATAAGTACGATGACCAACGCGGCCACCTTCCTTACGACCCGGCATGCCGCCCGGTGCGCCGCCAGCAGGTGCTGGCATCGGCATCGGAATGGGCATCGGCATCGGAGCCGCCGCCGCCGGAGGAGCGCCAGCCGGAGGAGGCGTCACCACCGGCATGCCGGGCGGGCGGATCGGGCCGGAGCCGCCGGGCATCGGCATGCCATCCTGCGGCTTCCCCGCTCCAATGATGATGTTGATGTTGGTCTTGCCCTTGCCCTTGGCACGACCGCCACCAGCCTTTGCAACGCGACCCCCGGTGGGGCGGGTGCCGCCAGTGTAGTTGCCCTTCGCAACGCCGCCTTTCTTCATTCCGCCCAACTTCGTCGGGGAGATCGACGCCTTGTAGCGGGAGTATTCTTCATCAGAGGGGCCGGACGCTTCAGGCATGGACGGCACGGCGCGGGGGCCGCCCATACCAATCATCGACTTTAACCGCTGGCCGATACCCGGAGTGGAGCGGTCCTTGTTAGCCAAGTAAGCAGTGCCGCGCTTATTGACAGTAGACGCCAATTCATCGCCGCTTGGTTTGCTGCGGGCGGCGTCCATAGCCATCGCCGCCTTCAGCGCCTGACTACGCCTGCTCGCCATCAAGGCACCGCCCTTCAAGCCGGGCGCAACCCCGCGACGGGCGTCTTGCAGCGCCTGCGCTGCGGCCATAGCCGAATCAAAACGACCACCGTCAGCCCTCTTGGCGCGGCCGCCTTTCTTCATGCCATCCTCAGCCGGGACCATGTCCGGCGCGGGCATGCCACGAGGTGGGGTGCGGTCTCCGCCGTAAGGGTCCATCCGCTTTTTCGGATTCATCGGTGGTGCCATCATCTTCGGCATAAGAGTGCCGCCCGGACCGCTGGTCTTGTCGCCGCCAAACGGGTTCTTGCCCGCCTCAATCGCCCTCTGAGCGTCGGTCAGCGTCTGGCCGCCATTCTCACGATGCGCCCGGCCGCCCTTGTTCAACTTCATCTCGGCGTGCTTGCCGCCGTGTTCCGCATTCTCATGCTGACGGAAAGCCTTCTTGATCAGCTTCTTGTCCTGTGACTCGTCGCCATTGACCATGCCGCCCTTGTTCAGCTTGACGGGCGGGGTGCTGGGCTCGTCATCGATCTTGACCTTGCCAAGCCAACTGGGGCCGAGAGTGTTGCGGGCGCGTTGCAACTCAGGACCGTGATCTCCGCCGCGCATCCAGCTCGAACTAAGTTTTTCCTTCCAACTACGACCGTTCTTGCTCGCGTAGTTCCGCAGGGCCTCCATCTGCTCTGGGGTGGCGACTGCATCGGGGGTCTTGCCGCCAGCGGCGCGCTCTGCACGACCGCCCTTCTTCATGCCGGAAGAACCCGGCAGCGGCACCGCCGCCTTGCGGACAAAATCCATGCGAGCCTTGGGGACGCCAGCGCGTCCGGCGGAAGCAGCCATTTGCGCTGCGGCAGCCGCACGCGGGTCAACCATCGGGCCGCCCATGTCCTTGTGCGCCCGGCCACCCTTCTTGTAGCCGCCGACGTGCGGCTTGCCAAACTTCTCGGCGTTGGCATCTTTCACGTTGCGGTTAACCTTGGCGTTAGCAAATTGGGTCGCAGCGCCGCCCGACTTGCGAGCCTTGCGATCAGCGCGGGGGGCGCAATCCATGCCATTGACCTTGCCGCCGCTTTTGAAGGCACGACGCGACACAGGACGCAGGCCGGTCTTGGCGTTGGTGTTCATCATCTCGGGCGGCGTCCAGTCGGAGGCGTCAACCTTGGCCTTCGGGTCGCCACCAGCGAGTCGGCTGGCCTTCTTCTTCATCGCCGCGCGGGCGGCTTTGGCAGCTTCAGACATAATGTTTTCTCCTAGCTAGGGTACTACCGGCGTCCCGGTTTTGACTGCTGCCGACCGGGCAGAGGCGGTTGGTATTGTGCGGTAAGGCGGAGGGCGTCGTCAACGGCAGACGGCAAAATGGCGGCAGGAGCGTTTACTCCGCCGCCATTACGCAATGTCATTTTTCCGGCTGCTGGAACCGGAGGGGTGACTTGTGGTGCTACTTGTTCCGGCTGTTGCTGCCGGTGGGCATTTTGGATGGAGCTTTCGAGCCCGGGGTCTGTTTTGAGCCCGTGCTTTTCCGCGAAGGCGCGGTCAACCTCCGCGACCCGTGGGGCGAGAACAGTTGCCACGTATTCGAGAACATCGGGTCGTCTGGAGGCACGAAGCCTTTGTAGATAATCTTCACCATTTCTATTTACCTGCCAATTATTTCCACGAAGATTGCCGTCAGACGCGAAAACACGCTGGGTGGCGACCTCACCGGGCAGTATAGCTCCCTGAACAGATCGATCAACAGCCTTGTGGAAATCACGCTGGTCTTTGTAATTCCGGCTAAATTTGTGCTGCTTCAGGAGCGTATGCCCCGCCTCAATGGGCGCATCGGCATCTTGAAAATAAGTTGATCCATTTGGGTGAGAAATCTCATTTTCCGGGCCGGAAAAG
>Ga0181348_1000899_pt1 | contig 13032 bp, 4 predicted proteins | sample Su13VDMM110DN_FD_130092 | JGI IMG/M metagenome (GOLD analysis project Ga0181348, IMG submission 130092) | Freshwater viral communities from Lake Michigan, USA - Su13.VD.MM110.D.N | ecosystem: Environmental > Aquatic > Freshwater > Lake | place: USA: Michigan | collected 2013-07-16
AATATCGCCAAGCCGTTGACCGCGATCACATCCACCAACGATATTTACCAAACCGGCAAGGATCCCCAAGGCACCGCGCAAGCATTCAACGACGACTGGAACAAGTCGGGGCCGATCGGGAAAACCCTGAGTGTGGTCGGCAGTCCGATTCAGACCATACATGCCCAGGTTCAGAACCGAGACAATGCTGCTTTGAAATCCGTGACACCCCCGGTCGGTGGATTTAAGATGCCTGCTGGTGGATTCAAGCCATTACCTGGGACGCCACCCATTCCCGAACCTCCAGCGCCAGAACCCATCATGGCCGGGGGTCTCAGCAAGACCACCACGCCGTCGATCGGCAAGATCGCCGCACTCATGCAGCGCCTGAAAGTGGCTGAAGATTTCAATTCCTCCACGGCCCGGGACGCTTCTGAAAAGATGCAGTTGGCCACTGGAGCTTCGCGGACCGCCAGGACTGTTGCGCCAATGATGAAGGCATCCCCTCTGGTCGCCGGGCTTGGGCGATTGGCTGGGCCACTGGCTGCCATCACCACAGTAAATGACCTTTATCAATCAGCGACGGATCCTAAACGTGATGCAAAAGCTTTTAATGACAATTGGAATAAGGCAGGCCCGATCGGCCGTACGCTGTCCGTGATCGGCAGTCCAATTGCAGCGCTGAATGCGCAGGCTGAGAATCACGAGGCGAATCGGGACCGGCTGCTAGACGCCCAACGTGGAAGCTCAATTATTCCGATTCATCCACCGGACCCGGTATTCCCTCGACCTACGCAGCAATCAGATCCGCGGGCGTTACGCCCCCAGCCCCGTCCAACTCCGGCTCCAAAGATTCCAAGGGTCAAGTCGGCCGACAAGGAGGCCAAGAACAAGGGATTCAATGTCCACTGCCCGGCGTGCGGGAAGGTTCCGTGCCGCATGAAGCTCTGCGGCGATGCCATCCGGTGCGGCACCTGCGAGAAGGCCTCCGATATGGAGCTGTGGGATGATCAGAAGGAGGCGGACCTTAAAAAAAATGCAAACCCCGCCGTCCGCAGGATCCTTTCGATGATGGCTGGAGGTGGCGACAGTGGCGTCATCGCGGGCGGATCCAAAAATCTGAAGGAGGGGGGCGCCATGGACGTGCTGCGTCGGTTGATAGGGGCCGGTGCCAGCATTAAAGCCAAGGGGCTGGGGCAGACGGCAAATTTTTCAAAGCTGCGTGGATTACGCAAAGATCTTCGCGTTTTGCCGACCAAAGAGATGGGGAAGGACGAGGGGGCTTTTTACGAGTGGGGGAAATCCCAGAACGGTCATCCCCCGACCATCAGGGTTCCGGAAGGAAATATGCCACCACCTCCCGCTCCGCTGGCGGAACGCATGGCCGCCCGGTTCGATCCGGAAGTGGTAGCCAAAAATAACCGCCCCCTTTGGATGAAGCCCAAGGGACTCGACACGAAGACGTGGCGCCACGAGATGACTCATTTTTTTCAGGACAAAGCTCCGGAGGCCATGAAGGGAGTCAACTGGATGGGCGGAATTCTTCCTCGCAAAGGAGTGGTGGGGGCGGCGTTTGAGCCGCTGACAAACTTCCTGGTCGAGATGGGTGCTTATGGTCGCCATCTCGGATCTAAGGGGCGCGGGGCTATGGGTCGCGGGGCTTGGGAGTCCGGCATCCGATCACTTAAAGATCTCGTGAAGCCAGTCGGGACAGTCGCGGCTGGATTGAGCGTTACTCGCGGAATCCAGGACTGGAGCCGGGGATTTCCCGGGTTGCGGTCCGTCAATGACAGCGTCCAGTCTGGCCTGGGGAAGGTGATGGATTTCTTCACGAAGAAGGAGGGGAACTACCACCAGGTCCTGCACGAGCGCCTTCGCCGCGAACGTCCGCTTGTCGATCGGAAACCCACTGATGCACAGCGGGAGGCTGGAAACTACCGGAAGGGTCACGTCTGGATCCAGGGGCTCGACATCTCGATCGAGAACCCCAAGGGTTCCGTTCGCTCCGGCACCAATCGTGATGGGAAGCCCTGGTCGATCAAGCTGAAGCACGACTACGGCTACATCAGGAACCACCCGCGCAGCGCCGCCGACGACGACCACGTCGATGTGTTTGTTGGCGACCATCCCGACAGCGAGATCGTCTTCGTGGTCGACCAGTTCGTCGATGGCAAATTCGACGAGCACAAGTGCATTGTGGGCTGCAAGACCGAGAAGGAAGCCCGCCAACTCTACTTGGACAACTTCTCCGCCGGATGGGACGGACTCGAGTTCATCACGGCTCTTACCGTCAAGCAGTTCAAGCAATGGCTCCTGAAAGGCAATACGGGATCCCAACTCTCGGGCCAGCGCATGGCGGATTTCCACAAGGCCGCCAATCTCCTCGACACCATCTCGGACTCCCCACTCATCGCCTCGATCCCGGCCGCCCTCGCCTTTGGAGCGCTCCGTGGTGCAGCCACCGGGACAGCCATCGGCGTCGGACACAAGCTTTATCGAAAACACAAACATCAGCCCGACGACACCAATATGATCCGCGACATCACAATCGGCACCGGCGTCGGAGCTGGCACCGGCCTCCTCATGCACTACACGCCGCACCTCCTGGCCGCCATGGGATATGAGCGCAGCAAGGTGGCGCACTTCCTCGATCCCATCACGGCCCCAACGTGGCTCAAGCCGGCGCCGCTCGGCATCGGTCTCGGCGCCCTGTATGGCGCTGCCGCCGGCGGCCTTTATAACGGAGCCCGCAAAGTGAAGCGCTGGATCATGGGGCAGCCCACCGAGGATGTCGGGATCTTCCATGGCATGCTCAACGGAGCTCTCGCGGGCACCGCGGCCTCCGCAGTCTTCCAAGCTCCCGGCGCGAGACGCAATCGATTGTCGGGTCTCACGGACGCCCAGATGACCGAGCACGCCGACAACGTCATCTCGAATCCGAAGCCCGTCGAACCCACCATCGACGCCAGCAAGACCGCCGGGATCAGTGACGACCTCTACTGGCAGATCGCCAACGATTATTCGATCTCGTCCTGGCAGAGGGCGCAGATCATCGCGGAGCTTGAGAAGTCCCAACAGCATGGGATCTCGATGAATCCGCACCAGCTTGCCATGATGGGTTTTGGCGCACTCGCCTCCTGGCTGCTCGCCCGCCTCGCCGGAGCCGGAGCGTTCGGTCAGGCCGCAGCCTCCATCGTGGGGGCGGGATTGGGTTCGGCGCTCGGCGCAACATCACCCACGACCATTGAGGGCAATGGTTTTTATCGACCCTGAGGCTCTTCCAGCGTAATGTCTCCCATATCAAACACTACCCACTCCAATGTCGCATAAACAAGACACTCTCGAACTGACACCCCAGGAAGCCCTGGATCTTGACCAGCCCTACTCGCCCCAGGACGCCTTTGCGGCCTTCAAGCTGGGGATGGCGACCGGAATGAGCGAGCTCGGGCTGACCCCCGAGGAGTTTGAACGGATGGGGAAATTCGCCACGGCAATATGGAATCCAATAGACCTTTTTGGCAAGGGTCTCGAGGGGTATGCAACGCTCGCTACCCTGCTGACTGGTGTAGGAGCCCTCGGCGGTGCCTACTCGGGATATTCCCGTTCCAACATCGAGAATATGCTGAATGGAAAGGGCGATCCGGAGACGATGGCGCTGCGCCGTAAGATTCGGGCCTACCAGGGCATGTCGGCCGATCTCAAAAGGAACAGCGCCGTGATGGCGTCGTCGGCGCCCGGACAGGTTCCGGCTTGACACCCTAGCCGCGAAAAGGTCTCGTTGGGCACATGAACTCACCCGACCAGATGAAGCTGTTTCCCGGAACTCAGGAAATCACGATGGAGGGGGCTCCTCCGGATATCCAGGAAGCTCTCTCGGTAATCTCCGGCACCGCCATCCCCAGCGAGGACGGGCGGCTTCGCGACCCTAATGTGCCATCCGAAAGTGACGAGGAGAAGCGCAAGTGGTCCATGACGATGCTCAAGCAGCATGAGCATGAGACCCACGTCATCACGAAGAAAGTGGATCCGCACCTCGAAGTCATCGATGTTGCGTCCGAGGAAGGGCAGCTAAGGATCGTCGAGATTTACAAGCTCATCGGAGATCCCGACAATGGCTACACGGGATACGAGTCCGCCGCCAAGACCGTCCTGGACCACAAGGCCAAGAGGGGGTTCCGCTCAATCGTCACGGTGAAATGGTGGAAGACCGTCAAGGATGTCAGAAAGTCCGCTCTCGACCAGGCCCGCGAGCGTGACGAGCCCATCACGCAGCCTCCGAACACCAGCCTGGCCGGAAACGTGTCGGACGAACAGGCCTTGCTGCATGAAAGTCCGGCACCCGCCCCGGCACGTCCGCCCAACGCTTAGGGATTGCGCGGGAGTCCCGTCTTCAATATCATGTCTCGATGAATTCTTCTTCAAAGGTCGGCTTCACATTCACTCCATCGAGCGAACAGGTCGGCTACTATCTCTCGAAGTATGGCCCTCCGTCGCTTCTCCTGGGTGCGGGCACCGCGGGCCTCCTACATCTCATGACGAAGGTCAAGGAACTCAACCAGGAGCACAAGGAGAGGACTTCGGCCGACGACACCCTGACGGTCCCGATCCCCGCAACTCCGCTGGCCCAGAAGGTTGCGGCCATCAGTTGGCAGGGCCTCAAAGATCTGGTTGTGCGGGGTGCCGCACACGTTGGGAAATTCAAAGGGCGTTATGCGTCGGGCGCGGGTGCCGGCATCCTTGGTGTTGGTGCAACGGCGGCGCTCGGCAGCAAGGCGCCTACCGAATACGTGCCCGAGTCCAGCCTGTCGGATGCCGGCGGCATCATGGCGACCCTGCTGGGCGGCGGACTCCTCGGTTACGGAGCCACCAATGCGCTTCTACGGAACCGGGAGAGGGAGCAGCTCCAGAAGCGGCTCGACAGCTCCAAGGATCAGTATGGGCGGCTCCTCGGCCAGACCCTCGCGCAGCCCGGCGATCCCAAGGTGGCCTCGGTGGATCCCGACGACACCTTCTCGCTGATTTCCGGAATGGTGGGCGCATTGGTCCGTCGCGATTTTCCCGATCTCGACAAAAACGCTGAGTCCTCGCTGAGCTTGACGGCTGGCGCGGCCCTCACGGGACTGCCGGTGTTGGCCGCCGTGCTCGCCCACAAGTGGATGTATCGCCGCCAGCAAGAACTCAACGCCCTCCATGCTGACGAGAAGCCGAAGCCTCCGAAGCGCATCCAGCTTGTCAGCGCTCCCGCCGCCGCCTCGCCCGCCGGCCCCGCGCCCTCGCCGGAACTTCCCATTCAGGAAGCCGACATCGTGGAGCCGATGGCGCTGTCGGCGCCCAAAGTAGCGGTGATGGACGAAGTCAGGGCCGCCAACATCCAGGCGGCCAATAACGTGGGGGCCGCCGGCACAGCCCTAGCCCTTGGCATTCCAGCGATCGCGCTACTCCACGGTCTTTTTACGGGAGGATTTGAAAGGGGAGCTCGTCAAGGAGGTCGATCCTTCGCGGAAGGACTTGGTGGTGGACTTGCGGGGACTCTTGGAGGAGCAGCCATCGGAAGTATAGGCGGCCTCCCCGGAGCCGCTGCGGGCGGTGTCATCGGCGGCATATTGGGACACACAGCGGGTCAGGTGCATGGCGGCGTTGCGGCTGAGCGAAATTGGGAGGAGAAAAAAAAGAAGGAGCTGGCCTCGCCCAGTAAGCCCGTTCCCAAAACAGCCGGCGAACTTCCCGAGTTCTTTGGGGCGCTGGCGCTCAGCAAGGCTGTCGACGGAGTGGCGCCGGAAAAGAAGAAGAAGATGACGGGCACCGCCAAGATGCCGACCCAGCAGGACATTGCGCCGGGTGTCAGCCAGATCACGACCTCCGAGGGGCCTGTCGAAGTGACCGCGGAAGATCCGCGGGCCGCCGCCATCATGAGGAATGGAGGCACCAGCAAGATCCGCCGGCTGCTCTCGGTCTTCCAGGCATCCCCCGAAATCAGTGCATCTCCTGAGTCTGCCGCGGCATGATCCATCAGCTTCCAAATGGTGTCGTCCTTCGAGATCTCCATGATCCGAAGGCCGTCCGGAACCTCATTTACGATGGGGTTCGCGATCAGTTCTTGAAGCGTTTTCCGATCGAGAACGAAAAGATCAAGATCGAGCTGCTCGACGCCAAATACGACGAGCGAAAAAAGAATTTCAGCCTTGAAGACCAGGAGGAGGCCCTGATGACGGGCGGCCGTCTCGTCACCCCTCTCCGCGGCCGCGTCCGGCTGACCGACAAGGTTACAGGGAAGCCGCTCGATGAGAAGGAGGTGACGCTGGCCAACGTCCCCCACATGACTGACGACGGCACCACCATCATGGGTGGCATCCAATACACGACGTCGAATCAGTCCCGGCTCAAGCCTGGCCTTTATGCCCGCCGGAAATCCAACGGGGAACTCGAGACCCACATCAACACGAAGCCCGGCACCGGCCCCCAGATGCGTCTGTTCATGGAGCCTGACACCGGCATCTATCGCATCCAGGCCAACAAGGCCAACATCAAGCTGTATCCGATCCTTCATGGACTGGGAGTTCCAGACGAGAAGCTTCGGGCGGCGTGGGGCGACCTGGTCCTGCAGGCCAACCAGAAGGCGTTCGACAAGCAGGCTTTCACGAAGCTCTACGGCAAGCTGCTCCGCCATCGCGCCGATCCCGCTGCGACGCCCGAGCAGCAGCGCTTGGCGATCGCCGAGCAGCTCAATCGTGCCGAACTCGACCCAGAGGTCAACCAGCGCAATTTGGGCAAGCCCCACACGAACCTCACGACTGACGCCCTCGTCGACTCCTCGGCGAAGTTGCTGCGCATCAATCGCGGCGAAGACCAGGAGGACGATCGTGACAATCCGGCAAACCGCACCTTCCATTCCATCGACGACTTCATGGGGGAGCGCGTCCGTCGCGACGCCGGAGCCCTCGGCCGCACCCTTCTCTATAAGGCCACCTACGATCGCTCCCTGAAGCATCTGCGTCCCGGATACTTCACGCCGCAGCTTGAGGGCCTGATTGTCGGCAACCAACTGAGTCAGCCGGTTCCCGGCATCAATCCCGTCGAGATCTACGACCAACACAAGCGCGTCATCCAATTGGGCGAGGGCGGAGTCAGTTCGATGGAGTCAATCCCGATGTCGAGCCGGTCAGTGCATCCCGGACAGCTCGGACTGATCGACCCCATCCGTTCGTCGGAGTCACAGGCCATCGGGGTCGACCAGCGCTTCAGTATCGCCGCCAAGAAAGGGTCGGACAACCACATCTACTTTCCGGTCCGCAACCGGAAGACGGGCTCTATCGAATATATGAACCCCGTGCAGCTTCACGGGAAGGTCTTGGGGTTCCCGGAGGCCCCAAGTCTCGCCGGCTACCATTCGCCATCAGTCCTGGCGCCCGACGGCACCACCATCACGCAGCCAAAGCTCGCCGAGGTTGCCCAGGATCAAGTCCCGCTTGATCTGCTGCGCGAAATCAAAGCACACTCGGATCGAGGTAACTATCCGCAGAAGGCCCACATGCTCCGTCAGCTCATGCAGCAGACGCCGCGGGATTGGGAGGTCGAGCAGGAAGGTCCAGTCGTTGGCGTCGTTCACCGGCCGACCGGTTTCCAATATCACCTGCCGCGGGCGCAAGTCCCCGCGTCTTTTTTTGTAGCTACTGGCACGAAGGCCGCAGACCTCCTCAAGGTGGGGGATGCGGTTCCGGCCAAGATCCGGCCAAATCCAGCCAGCGACATCCGCCCCATCTCGGCCATGAGGTCCGGCAAACTCTCGTATGCGATGCCCCACGAGGTCGATTACGAGATGGTGAGTCCCAGCCACATGTTCACCGACACTTCCCACTTGATCCCGATGTCGTCGGCCATGAAGGGCGCGAGACTCTTCATCGCATCCAAGTATCAGACGCAGGCGTTGCCGCTGCAGAATCCGGAAAGCCCCCTGATCGACACCATCGATGAGGATACTGGCCACAGTTTCAGCCGCACCCTCGGCAACAGGCTTGGTGTCAAGAAGTCGCCGGCCGACGGAATCGTCGAGAAGGTGTCGAACCGATTCGTCACGATCCGGGATGTCGAAGGCAAGGAGCATCGCCAGGACCTTAAATGGTATCACCCGTCGAACCGCAAGACCTACACGACCGAGAGCCCCATGGTGGAAATCGGCATGAAGGTGAAGGCGGGCGACCCCATTGCGCGGTCCAACTACACCGACAAGGAGGGGCGGCTCGCCATGGGCCGCAATCTCCACGTCGCCTTCATGCCGGCCCGCGAGGGCGCTTCGTTCGAGGACGCCATCGAGGTTTCATCGGAAGCCGCCAAGAAGCTGACATCCACACACCTCTACGGTTACGACATCGAGCATCGGAATGGAGTGGAGTCCGACAAGGAGCGCTTCATCCGGTTATTCCCCAACAAATATACCAACGACCAGCTCAAGAAGATCGAACCGAACGGGATGGCCCGCAAAGGTGCCCATCTTGAAGCCGGCGACCCCATGATGTTGTCGTTCGCTCCCCGGATGCTTTCGTCCAAGGATTCGGCGCTCGGCAACCTTCACAAGGTTCTGCGCAATTCCCACCAGGATTTCAGCCAGACCTGGGAGAAGTCGACGCCCGGAATCGTCACGCACTCCGTGCAGCACCGCACCGGCATGAAGCTCAACGTAGCGACCGCCATGCCGCTGGTGGCCGGGGACAAGATCTCGGCACGCTCCGGCGCGAAAGGCGTCATCAGCAAGGTCACGCCGTCAGAGCACATGCATCGGACGGCCGACGGCCGCCCCATCGACGTCATCATCAATCCCGCGGCGCTCATCGGGCGCGTCAACCCCGCCATGATCTTTGAGGCGCTGCTTGGTAAGGTTGCGCACGCCAAGGGCCACACGTATCGCCTGCCGGCCTTCGGGCAGGAAAGTTACCGCGATTTCGTCGAGCACGAGCTCAAGAAGCACGGGGTGTCGGATCGTGAAGACCTTGAAGATCCCCACAGCGGACTCAAGGTTTCCGTGCTGACCGGCCAGCAGTATTTTCAGAAGCTCGAGCATACGTCGGAGTCGAAAATCAGCGGTCGTGGCGATGGGGGCCAGGACATCAACGAGCAGCCCACGAAGGGTGGCGATGAGGGAAGTAAGCGTCTCGGCGGCCTCCAGATGCTCGCCTTGCTGTCCCACGGCGTCCCCGCGGTCATCCGTGACGCCCAGCTTTACCGCGGCTCCGGGAATCCCGAGATGTGGCGCCGGCTCAAGCTCGGCCAGTCCCTGCCGGAACCCAAGACTCCGTTCATTTACGACAAGTTCATCTCGTCGCTGAAGGCTGGCGGCATCAATGTCCGCCAGGACGGTCGTCGCCAGCATTTATTGGCCATGACCGATCGGGATGTCGACGCCATCGCGCCCCACGAGGTCCAGTCGTCCGAGACCATCCACCACAAGACTACGGAGCCCATCAAGGGCGGCCTCATGGACTTCTCATTGCATGGCGGACCCGAGGGGCGTGGGTGGAGCCACATCAAACTTGACCACGCCATCCCGAATCCCGTCATGGAGGAGCCGGTGCGCCGACTGCTCGGGATCACCGAGAAGCAGCTTCGCGAAGTCGTGGCGGGCCGCGCCGGCATCGGTGGCCGCCAGGGGCCGGACGCCCTCGAACAACATCTCGGTGGTCTCAATCTCGACCATCTCGAACAGCACGCCCGCGAAACCATCCGGACGGGCCGTCGGACAAAGCGAGATGAGGCTGTCCGCCAACTTGGATTCATCGAGGGGCTCAAGCGCTCCGGCCTGACCCCTCAAGACCTCATGGTCCGCAAGGTTCCCGTGCTGCCCCCGGCTTTCCGCCCCGTCGTCAAGATGGGCGACATGCTCCTGACGAGCGACGCCAACTACCTCTATAAGGATCTCATGATGGCCCGTGAGGCTCATCGCAAGAACAAGGCGGATCTCCCCGAGAGCGAACTTGGCGACGAGAAACTCGCGATCTACGATGCCCTCAAGGCCGTCCAAGGGTTGGGCGATCCCATCAACGTCGAGACGGCCGCGAAGGGCGTGAAGGGATTCATCCGGCAGGTCGCGGGGGTCGGAGGCCCGAAGACGGGAATGTTCATGTCCAAGGTTGTGGGCCATCCCGTGAACGCCGTCGGCCGCGGCGTCATCGTGCCCGACTCCAATCTCAACATGGATCAGGTGGGCATCCCGGAGGACATGGCGTGGCCAGCCTTCGGCCCATTCACGATGCGTTCCATGGTGAAGGCGGGCATGCCGGCCATGGAAGCCGCCCGACACGTCGAGGAGCGGACCAAGCACGCCCGCCAGCATCTCCAGGAGGCCATGAAGAATCCCGTGATGTATTCGCGGGATCCGGCACTCCACCGCTTCAGCATCATGGGTGGCATGCCGGTCCTGGTGGCGGGCAACAACATCCGGCTGTCCCCGCTCGTCGTGAACCCGTTTGGCGCGGACTTCGACGGTGACCAGATGAACATCCACGTCCCCATCACGGACGATGCCCGCCGGGAAGTCATGGAGAAAATGCTGCCGTCCCACAATCTCTTTGGATTGAAGGGCAAGAAGGTCCACTACTTGCCCACGCAGGAAATGATCCTGGGGCTGCACAACTCCACGCTGCCCAACACCAAACTGCGTCCCATCCGGTTCTCTACGAGGGAGGAAGCCCTCAAAGCCTATCGGGACAAGCTGATCCCGGTGGACCAGCCAATTGAAATTGAGGCTGACGAAAGGGCCGTGAAGCGTTAACCTTTCCGATCATGCCACTTCGCTCCACTCGTCAACGCCGTTTTTTGTGGGCATCAGCCCCTGCCCTAGCCCGTCGATTCGAGAGTCATACTCCGAAGGGCACCGAGCTTCCTGAATCTGTCGAAGAGAAGGAGGCTGCGTGGGAGAACCTGGCTCTCGGAGGGGCACTGTTCGCTGGCAACATGTTCAGTCGGTTTGGCAATTCCGGGCTGGAGCTGCAGAAGGCCCTTTCCGATCCGAATTCTCCTCAAGGCATGAAGGCCATTGAGAGGATAAAGACTGATCCGGATTTCGCGAAAGACATCATCGTGATGCATCAGGGGGGAGAGCCCTCCCAACGCGTGATGGATTTTTTTAACGACATCCATCGCGAGAGGCATCCCGTCATCAGTGCGATTGCCAACTACATTCCAAATTCGGAAAACATTAGGCGTTGGACTGCCAAATCCCAAACTCCGGGAGTTGCTGCCGGAGGCGAGCACGCTGCAGGAATCCTGGATAAGAATCTGGAAAATGCAACGCCCCAACTGATCCCGCTCGCCGTCGCCGGCGCCAAGAAGACCCTGTGGGATTGGCCCAAGGCGATCGGTCGCGGAGTCGGGAAACTTTTTGGAGCAAAGCCGCCGATACCGCCCGTGGTCAACCCATGGGTCTCGAACCTCAGGCCCTCCCCCTCCTTCTTGTCAAAACTTCGCGCAGGCACGAGCGTCGGGGTGGGACTGCTTGGTGCCGCCGGAAGTTACGTTGGAGACAAGGTCAACGAGATGATTCCGGGAGCGAAGCTTACGGACCCCAATCCCACTCCGGGCGGTGCCGAACTCGACTCCTCAACGCTCAGGGCTCGAGAGAGCATGCAGTCCGGCGGTTGGATGGGGCCGCAAATTCGAAGCCTTCGCAATACGGCTGCGGGGGCCGGGGGGGCCTTGCTCGCCACCAAGGGGAATCCGATCGCGGGGCTTTGGGGCGGGATCGCCGGGACATTGAAAGAGCCGCTGGCGATGAAGCGCGACATTCAAGCGAACGCCGACTCCATCAAGTCCTCACAGGATTCGATCCTCCGCATGACGAATGAGAGGTCTATGATTCGCGCTTTCAAGACCGATCCCAATTCATGGGACAATCCGAATCCTGGATTGGCCTGGGTCAAGCGCCAGGTCCTTCAGAAAGATCCAAGCTTTCATCCCAGCAATCCATATAAAAGCGGGCCTGCTCCAGGAACGCCGGAGGCTAAGGTTCCTGCGGCTCCAGTCTGGGTGCCGCCCGTAAGTCCCGTTCCACCAGAGCTTCACAAGCAACTCGATCAGGAGATCCAGAAGTCTCAAAACATGTCGAGCCTCGGACGCTCTCTTGCGCCAGCCGCCGGAATTCTCGGCGTTGGCCTCGCCGGATACGGCCTCAAAAAACTTTTCTGGCCCAAGAAGAAAAAGCCTGCTCCCGAATTACCCGAAATGAACGCTCCCAAAATCGCCCGGTGGATCAACAAGTCAGCCCGCGTGCAGCTTAACCCCAAGAAGCCTAATCTGGCGCCCATCGTTCCCACGCTGCCCACGGCGCCCGACTACAATTTGCCACCGTCGAAGCCTTCCAGCGCTCCGAAACCCGAATTGAATCCCTTTCCGGATCCGTCATTGGTGCCCGATGCATCCAAGTCGCTCGGCGCGATCCCGCAGGCCGGTGCCCGTCTGCCCAGGTCGCAGACCGGTCCAATCCCCGGCGAGGGTGGTAAAGCCTCTGTCGATACCCGCAAGCCACAGGTAATGGACACTGGAGTTCCCAAAGGTTTCGATCTACCATTTGAATTCGTCGGTCGACGGCCGGCGCCGGCGCCGCCCGATCAGTTTTTAGTGAAGGCGGACGCGTTACCGCCGTTATTGCCGGAGGAGACGCCCTCCGAGCCCTGGACTCCCAACGGAATAGTGGAACGCACAAACTCCACGGACCCGGTCGTCACGTCGCCCGCCTCGGACACTCAATCTTCCCGCGATATCTTGAAGCAGCAGGTCGCCGAATATCGCGGGCAATTTAAGACACCCTCTCGGGTCGCCACACGTCGCCGGGGATCAGAGACCCCGGCCGTCCCGCCGCAAGTCGCCCCGGTCGTCACGCCCCCGGCCGTCCCTGCCGCGCCCCCCGCGGCCGTCCCGCCGCAAGTCGCCCCGGTCGTCAAGCCGCAAGTCGCCCCGGTCGTCACGCCGCCGACGGCCCCGGCCGTCCCTGCCGCGCCCCCCGCGGCCGTCCCGCCGCAAGTCGCCCCGGTCGTCAAGCCGCAAGTCGCCCCGGTCGTCACGCCG
>Ga0181348_1000901_pt1 | contig 13027 bp, 10 predicted proteins | sample Su13VDMM110DN_FD_130092 | JGI IMG/M metagenome (GOLD analysis project Ga0181348, IMG submission 130092) | Freshwater viral communities from Lake Michigan, USA - Su13.VD.MM110.D.N | ecosystem: Environmental > Aquatic > Freshwater > Lake | place: USA: Michigan | collected 2013-07-16
AGCTACATTTGAAGTATTTAACTGGGGTAATTTTACTGTATTAACTAGTTCTAATTATCCTTTTTATAATGGAGATTATAGTGGAGACGGATATTCTGAATCTACTTATGGATCTGTTTATAAACTTATATCAGTTTCTGATATTTAAAAAATTAAACATAATTTAAAACGGGCCTCTAAATGAGGCCCTTTTTTTTTCATATTTATAATAAACTGTTAATATGAATATCCCAATTTGGCCAGGCTCAAGTTCATTTAAACCAGGAGATACTCCTTTTGGGTTCTATGACTATGATTATCAATTCCAAAATGATGCTAATAAATTTGCAAAATTTGCAGCTCAACGTTTAGGTTATCCTTTAGTTGAAGTTGAATTACAAGATATTAACTTTTTTACAGCACTTGAAGATGCAATAACAACTTATGGAAATGAAGTATATGCTTATCAAGTAGCAGAAAATTTATTATCATTTCAAGGAAACCCCCAAACTATAGGACTAGCTAATGATAGAGTTATTCAAGAAAATTTAGCTTCTATTATTCGTTTATCTCAACAATATGGAGAAGAAGCAGGAGTTGGAGGAACAATTGATTACCGTACAGGTTCTCTTGAATTAATCCCCAGACAACAAAATTATGATATGAATCAATGGGCCCTTGACAATAAAATTCAAGGTCGCATTGAAATAAAACGTGTATTTTACGAAGCACCCCCAGCAGTTACCCGTTATTTTGATCCATATGCAGGCACCGGTACAGGTATGATGCAGATGATGGATAGTTTTGGTTGGGGTTCATATTCACCGGCAATTAACTTTATGTTAATGCCTATGAATTATGATTTGCAAAAAATTCAAGCCATAGAACTTAATGACCAAATTAGAAAATCCCAGTTTACATTTGAACTTGTAAACAACCATTTAAGAATATTCCCAATTCCAACAGGAGGAGGTAGAGGCCAACTACGATTTGAATATATTTTAGAATCTGATAGAAACATACCATATGTTCCTAGTACTGGGCAAGATATGATAACTAATGTTTCTAATGTACCATATGAAAATCCAACATATATGAAAATAAATTCAATTGGTCGTTCATGGGTATTTGAATATGCTTTAGCTATATCTAAAGAAATGTTAGGATATGTTAGAGGAAAATACTCAACAATACCTATTCCTGGCTCTGAGGTTACTTTAAATCAAAGTGATTTAATTACAGCGGCATCTACTGAGAAACAAGCTTTAATTGAACGTTTAAGAATATATTTTGATACAACTTCACGTAAAACATTATTAGAAAATAAAGCATTAGAATCAACAAGTCAAAAGACCATATTAAATGATGTTCCAATGACAATTTTTATAGGATAATATGGCTCTTTTTGGCACTCAACGTGATGTTTCCCTATTTAGGCACCTTAATCGAGAGTTGTTATGGGATATTATTACTCAACAATGTGTATTTTATCAACTAAAAACAGCAGAAACTAAAGTAAACATTTATGGTGAAGCAGCAGGGGCTAGATACTACGAAGAACCTGTGCTTTTAAACGTATTAATTGAGAGAGGAGATAATTTATCACCAACTGATGATTTTGGAGTAAATTATGATCGTCCAATGACATTTAAATTTTTACGAGATGATTTACGTGGTAAAAATCCTATTAGTTCTGGTGGAGGTCCTAATATAGGTAATTATCCTGGAACACCTTATGGTGCTAGTATAAACCCTAATGTAGGAGATATAATAATGTGGGAAAATTCATATTGGGAAATTAATAATACAAATGATAACCAATTATTCGTTGGAAAAGACCCAGCATATCCATATGATACAAATCCATTAAACCCAGGATTAGATAATTTTGGCTTAGATTTATCTATTATATGCACTACACATTATGTTCCTGCAGATAAAGTACAAATAACTAGAGAAAGAATATAATATGCCATCAGTTAGAAAACCAACCCCAAAATCTCAATTAGAGATTCAAAATAGTCAGATAGAACCATATGTGTTTCCTGAAACGGGTGAATCTTATGGTAATCCTAATATACCTTCTCAATTTAATCAATTTACAGATAAAGATCAAAGTGGAATAGATTTTAATCGTTCTGAACAAATGTCATTTAAAGATGATACTGTTAAACCATTTACTGTAGGATTACAAGATATAGATGAATCTATAATGTATTATTTTCAAAATGTAATTCGCCCTACAGTTATTCAAAATGGAAATAGATTAGCAGTGCCTGTAATATATGGATCTCCTGAACGTTGGAAATCAACTCAAAAAGATGGATACTATAAAGATAAAAATGGAGCTATAATGTCCCCTTTAATTATGTTTAAACGTGATAGTATAGATAAAAATCGTACTCTCACTAATAAATTAGATGCTAATACCCCCCATTTATATGCATCTTTTAAAAAACTTTATAATTCTAAAAATTCTTATTCTAATTTTGATGTTTTAACTAACCGAATTCCTACTAACCAATATATAGTAACAGTTGTTCCTGATTATGTTACTTTAACATATTCTTGTACTATCCAAACATACTATATGGAGCAATTAAATAAAATAATTGAAGCTATAAATTATGCTTCTGACTCATACTGGGGTGATCCTGAACGGTTTAAATTTAAAGCATCTATTGATTCATATTCAACAACGGTTGAAATTACAGATACTACAAATCGCATTGTAAAAGGAACCTTTACTATGAAACTTTCAGGATATATAATCCCTGATAATATACAAAAAGAAATAACATCTATAAAAAAATTTAATAGCAAATCATCAATTACTCTAATAGAAGAATCAACTAATAACATAAATAATACATAACATGGCAGCAAAATCAAAAGGACAATCAGTAATTTCATTTGTACAAAAACCTAAAAGAAAAAAACCAGGGGTTCATGCAAAATCAAAAACAAGTAAAAGTAAAAATAGTAAAAATTATGTAAAATCATATGTAGCTCAAGGAAAATAATAATACTTAAATAAGAGACAAAAAAAACAATATGTATAATAAAATAATAAATGGCACTTACTTTAACTAATGTTGGAATATTAACTGGAAACACAGTTGAAGCATTCCATGTTACCCAATCTATAAATGCTTTTACAGGTGTTGAAGCATATGATATCTCCCTTTCAGGATCTTATAGTGTAACTGGTTCTACGATTTTATCTGGTTCTACATTTTTACAAGGATTATCTACAACATATTATCCAGATATAGTAACTATTGATCCAACTACAGGTCAATTATTTTATACATCTTCTCTTTCTTTACCTTTATCAGTACTTACAGCATCTTATGCTTTAACAGCTTCATATGTTGATTTAGTTGCTGGTCCTAATATTCAAATAACTCATGTAGGAGATACTTATACAATTACTAGTTCTGCAGGTTTTCCAAATGGTAATGACCAAGAAGTTCAATTTCAATCTGGTAGTAATACTTTAAAAGGAGATTTATCATTTAAATTTGTTTATCCTTCTCAAAGTTTACAACAAGGAAATGGGAATATTGCTAGTGGATTATATTCACATGCTGAAGGAAGATCTACTTTAGCACTTGGTGCAAGCTCTCATGCTGAAGGATTTCAAACCACATCATCAACTGCTAATTCTCATGCTGAAGGATTCTCTACAACAACTCTAGGAAGATATTCTCATGCTGAAGGAGAATCAACATTAGCCACAGGAGATGGTTCACACGCGGAAGGTTATGATACAACATCAACTGGAGATTATTCACATTCTGAAGGAGATAATACTCAAGCAATAGGAAACTATTCACATGCTGAAGGTAGTATTAATGTTGCTAGGGGCTCTTATTCTCATGTTGAAGGACAATCTAATTCCTCCTCTGGTGATTATTCACACGCAGAAGGAAGATTAAATAACTCTATTGGAGATTATTCACATGCAGAAGGAAGAAGTACTAAAACTCAAGGAGACTATTCACACGCCGAAGGAAGACTTACAGAAGCTCAAGGAGATTATTCTCATGCAGAAGGTTATAATGCTATTGCAGTAGGAGGTTTTTCACATGCTGAAGGACAATCTACTGAAGCATCTGGAGATTATTCTCATGCTGAAGGTTATTTTACTATAGCAAATCAAGATTATAGTCACGCTGAAGGATACTTAACATTAGCTAATAGTACTGCAGCGCATACCGAAGGATATCTTACTACGGCTTCTGGCTTTTCCCATGCTGAAGGATTTTTAACCACAGCAGGCAATGGTCTTGCAGGATTATATTCTCATGCAGAAGGAGCAGGTACACAAACTTTAGGCCAAGGTTCTCACGCCGAAGGAAGTACTACTATAGCCGAAGGAAATTACTCACACGCTGAAGGAGGTTTTACCTTAGCATATGGACAAAGTTCTCATGCTGAAGGAGCCTTTACAGTAGCATTAGGAGATTACTCTCATGCAGGAGGTAAACATACTATTGCATCCGCTTCATATCAAACAGTAGTAGGTATATCTAATACTCAAGGAGATACAACTTCATTATTTGCTGTAGGAAATGGAGATTCTCTTGGAACTCAAAGATCAACAGCATTTAGAATTATATCCCAAGGTCCTAATTCTGGATCAATGGTAACTCAAGTAATTGTCAATCCCATAATAGGGATTCCATTATGGACTGGAGTTGATGGAGAAATAGTACCCGTTTATGTTACATCTGGACCAAATGCAGGACTGTGGTTAAGTATATGGTATAATGGGCAATGGAATGCAAAATGTTTTGATGGTAACTGTTAATTAAATCATTAAAAAATAAATGGCAAATACATTAAGTAAAACCGGAATAGTTTCCTTAGCTACTATTAGACCATGGCATGTCTCTCAATCTGTAGATGCATTTACAGGTTTAAACGACTATGACATTACTATATCCGGATCTTTAACAGTAACAGGCTCAGTTTATATAAATTCTTTAATTACATCTTCAAATGTTGATGTAGTAACTATTGATCCTATTACAGGTCAATTATTTTCAACTTCTTCAAATTCATTTAATAGTATAACTAATATTACAAATAGTTTTTCTAGTAGTATTAATACTACTAATTATTTTACTAGTAGTGTTAGTAATAGTTTTTCTAGTACTGTATTGAATAATATTTTTACTAGTAGTATAATAACAAATAATATTTTTACTAGTAGTGTTAACAACAATTATTTTACTAGTAGTGTTAACAACAATTATACTAATAGTATAGTAAACAACATTGTTAACCAACCCGCTCCATCTGATCAATTTATACAATACAATAGTGGAAGTACTTTTGGAGCAGATTCAATGTTTCAATATGTTTATTCTTCACAAAGTTTACAACAAGGGCTTAGTACTCTAGCTATAGGAATTAATTCTCATGCAGAAGGTGATAATACAATAGCAAGTGGATCATATTCACATACTGAAGGAAGAGGAACTCAAGCTAAAGGAAATAGTTCACACGCAGAAGGTAGAAGTACAACATCAATTGGGGGAAATTCACACGCAGAAGGATATCAAACAATATCATTTGGAGACTATTCACACGCAGAAGGATTTAATACAATCTCATCAGGAAGTTATTCCCACACTGAAGGACTTAATACAACAGCATCTGGAAATTATTCACATGCAGAAGGCGACGATAATGAATCCCCCGGATATGCTTCACACGCAGAAGGTAGTAGGACAATATCAAATGGATCAGGTTCACACGCTGAAGGGCTTAATACAATATCAACCGGAAATTTTTCACACGCAGAAGGAAATAGTACAACATCAACAGGAGAATTTTCACACGCAGAAGGATCATCAACATATGCTCTAGGAACAGGATCACATGCAGAAGGATATTCTACAGTAGCTGTAGGAGACTATCAACATGTTTCAGGAGTGCATAATCTTTTTATTTCTGATCCAACAGCTAATTTTGGAGCTTTTATTATAGGAAATGGTACCCTATCAACCCCTAGTAATATATTATTTGCTTCTGGATCTACATTTCAAATATCATCTAGTTTAAATTTATCAGGATCATTTGTTCCCCAACTTAGATATTTAGGAAGTGTTCAAGTACCAGGAATCGCCCCAGGAAAACAAACATTTTCTACAGACTATAATGTTACATTTCAAGCTGGAGTAGTAGGAATGGGAAATAAAAATGAAATAATACTCCCTTTAAATCCTGAAACTGGATCTATAATTTATCTACAACGAATTTCAGGAACATCAGCATGTAGAGTATCTGGTTCTTTTTCACATACGATTAATGGTTCTGCTGGGTATACTTTTCCAACTAGTTTGTACGCTAGAAGAATGTTTGTTTTTCATGGAAGTGGATGGTATACTGAACCAAACCCAATAGCTTAAAATTATAAAATATGTCAATAGTTACAGAAAAAAAGTTTCTAATAAAAGAAGAATTACAAACTTTACAACAAATTCAATCTAAAACTAAATCGTTAATTGTTGAGTTAGGAGAAATTGAATTAATTAAATTACAATTAGAAAATCGACACGAAGCCGCAAAAAAATTTTTAAATGATCTTTATATTTCTGAACAAGAATTTACTGATTTAATTTTTGAAAAATACGGTAAAATTAATCTTGATTCAAATACTGGTGAAATTACAAATTAAATTAATTTAGTTTAAAGTACACCATATTTATAATAAAATAATTTATTACAATGGCAGAAACAATTGTATCCCCTGGTGTATTAGCAATAGAAAACGACCAATCATTCATTACTGAACAACCTGTTCAAGCAGGAGCTGCTATTATAGGCCCAACGGTTAAAGGTAAAGTAGGTATCCCTACATTAGTTACTACATATAGTGACTATTTAAATAGATATGGAGCTACATTTTTAAGTGGTAGCCAAACTTATTCTTATTTAACATCAATTTCAGCTTATAATTATTTTAATAGAGGTGGAACTTCATTGTTAGTAACTCGTGTAGTAAGTGGAAGTACTATTAATGATTGGACTTCTGCTACTTCTTCTATTATCCCTACATCTAATGCTGCAACATCAGCATCTGTATCTATAAATTTAAATTACATCTCAGCTAGTGTTGCTGCTGTAGGCTCAAGTTCTTTAAATATAAATGGTGTTACTTTATATTATACGGGTTCAGCAACCCCAAACACCCCAAATATAATTTATATAAATACTGCATCTTTTTCTACTACCCCAGGTTCCCCAATAACACTTTTAGATTATGTAGTTACTTCTTCACAAATATTTAATTTTAGTAGCTCAGTATCTCCTTATAATATACCATGGCAATTTATAAGTTCAAGTGCTAACTCCCCTAACTTAAAACTTGTTTCAACTAACCCTAATGGCCTTGCTGGGAATTTATATTACTATGTTTCAGGAAGTACAACAATATATTTCGCAAATTCTTTCTTTAGTGCATTTAATAATGCATTTAATAACGCCTTTAATTTTGGAGTTATTAGTGGTACTAATACTGAAGCCTTTGTTTTAGAAACTTTATCTGAAGGTGAAATAATGAACAGTGTTGGTCCAATTGGATTAAATGGAACATTATTAAGTGGTTCATCTGATAATCTTAGATGGCAAATAACAGATCAAAATATAAATGAAGGTACTTTTACTTTAATTATAAGACAAGGTAATGATAATTTTACCTCACCCTCAGTATTAGAAACTTGGTCTAATTTATCTTTAGATCCATTTGCTTCTAATTATGTTGAAAAAGTAATAGGTAATCAACTAGAAACAATAGCATTTGATTCATCAACTAATGAATATTATATACAGTTAAATGGAAATTATTCTAATATGTCTCGATATATTAGGGTAAAACAAGTTAATTTTACTACTCCTAATTATTTTGATAATAATGGAAATCCAAAATCTGAATACACTGGTTCTATACCAACGGCCTCTTTAGGTGTTTTTGGAGATGGTCAAGGTAAAAATACTCCAACAGGAATAGTAGGAAATTATTATGAAAATATTTCTGATACAAATATTCAAGGTTTAACAGCTGCGGCATATGTTGAATCAATTTCCTTATTAGCTAATAAAGATGCTTATAATTATAACTTTATTACAACTCCTGGATTAATAGGTGACCCTACTTTTTATCCTGCTCATTATCCTGTAACCCAACAATTAGTTACTATGGTACAGAATAGAGGAGATGCTATGGCGATAATAGATCTTGTAGGATATAATTCAAACATACTCCCAGTAACATCTAATGCTGCTAATTTTGCTAATACATCATACGCCGCGGCTTATTGGCCATGGTTAAAAACTATTGATCCTAATTCAGCAAATCAAGTATGGGTACCACCAGCTACAATGATTCCTGGAGTTTATGCCTTTAATGATAGTGTTTCTTTCCCTTGGTTTGCTCCTGCAGGCATTGATAGAGGAGTTATGCCAACTGTTATTCAAGCTGAAAGAGTATTAACTCAAGGAAATAGGGATTTATTATATCAAAATAATGTAAATTCCATTGCTACTTTCCCTAATACCGGAATCACAGTATTTGGACAAAAAACATTTCAAAAGAAAAAAAGTGCATTAGATCGTGTAAATGTAAGACGTTTACTAATTGAACTTAAAAATTATATTTCTCAAATAGCAGATACTTTTGTATTTGAACAAAATAACACAGTAACTAGAAATAATTTTTTAAGTATAATTAATCCTTATTTATTTACTATTCAACAACAACAAGGATTAACAACCTTTAAAGTTATCATGGATGAATCAAATAATACATCCACAGTAATAGATAATAATCAATTAGTTGGACAAATTTACTTACAACCTACAAGAACCGCTGAATTCATTATATTAGACTTTAATGTATTACCTACAGGGGCAACTTTCCCTGCTTAATAATACATTTTAAAAAGAAAATTAATATTTATAATAAAAATATAAAATGGCAAATTTTACAGTTTCTCCTGGGGTATCCATTAGCGAGATAGACAACACATTTTTAACAGGACAACCTATTCAAGCCGGTGCTGCTATTATAGGCCCAACAGTTAAAGGACCTGTTGAAAAACCAACATTAGTAACTTCTTATTCAAGTTTTCAATCATTATTTGGTGATACTTTTATAAGTGGTGGTGATGCTTATTCATATTTTACTTCAATCGCAGCTTACAATTATTTTAATTATGGAGGAACTTCATTATTAGTAGCTAGAGTAGCAAGTGGATCTTATTCACCAGCGACAAGCAGTTATATACCTACAGGATCTAGTGGTCCAACAACAGGTTTATCCCCATTTGTACTTGAAACAATATCCGAAGGAATTATTATGAATAATTCAGGTTCAATGGTTAGTAGTTCTTTAGTTACTGGAAGTAAAGAAAATATAAGATGGGAAGTTACTCAACCAAACACAGGATCAGGTAATTTTAATGTATTAATTAGACGTGGTGATGATATTCAAAAGAGTAAAATTATACTTGAATCATTTAATAATGTAAATTTAGATCCAAACTCTAACCGTTTTATTTCTAAAGTAATCGGAGATCAAAAACTAAATTACAATTCATCTACAGTTCAATTGGAATTATCTGGTAGTTATCCAAATATTTCACGATATGTAAGAGTTAAAGAAGTAAATTACCCTACCCCTAACTATTTAGATTCTAACGGAAATGTATCTAACCTAATATATACAGGTTCATTACCTGCTGCAGGAAGTGGTTCTTTAGGAGGAGCATTTGCAGGCGCTACTGGATCTGTATTACAATCTTCTGCAATTAATTTCTATGAAGATATAAATTCATCCAATACTCAAGGATTAATAGGAAGTGATTACAATCGTATGATTGCTCTATTAGGAAATAGTGAAGCATATCAGTTTAACCTATTATTTACACCAGGATTAACTAATAGTGATCATCCTACCCAAATTACAAATATTATATTAAATACTCAAGAAAGAGGTGATAATATGTTTGTATTAGATTTAGTTCCTTATAACAGTAATGTTTTATTAGCAATAACTCAAGCTCAAACTAGAGATACATCATACGCCGCTTCATACTGGCCTTGGGTTCGCATTATTGACCCTGCAACTGAAAAACATATTTGGGTACCAGCATCAACAGTAATCCCAGGTGTATATGCTTTTAATGATAAAGTATCTGCTCCTTGGTTTGCACCAGCAGGTATTAATAGAGGTGGTTTATCTACAGTATTACAAGCGGAATTAAAATTAACTCAAAATAATAGAGATAATTTATATGCTAATAATATTAATCCTATAGCAACATTACCAAAACACGGTGTAGTAGTATTCGGACAAAAAACTTTACAAAAACCTGATTCTGCTTTAGATCGTATAAATGTAAGACGTTTATTAATTGAACTTAAAAGTTATGTTCGTCAAATTGCTGATACTATTTTATTTGAACAAAATACTATTGTAACAAGAAATTCATTTATAGCTAGAGTAACTCCATTTTTAGAAGGAATTCAACAAAAACAAGGATTATATGCTTTTAAAGTAATAATGGATGACTCAAATAATGGCCCCGCAGTAATAGATCAAAATCAACTTGTAGGACAGATTTATATCCAACCAACTCGCACTGCTGAATTCATTTCCCTAGATTTCATCTTATTACCAACAGGAGCTGAATTTCCTTAATAAAAAAAATTAAAAATTTAATATTTATAATAAAATTAAAATAAAAAACAAATGGCAATTTTAAATCCAAACGAAATCTTTTACACGGCATTTGAACCTAAACAAACAAACCGTTTTATTATGTATATGGAGGGAGTTCCTGCATATTTAGTAAAAGGAGTAGGAGCAGTATCAATGACCCAAACCGCAGTTGCTCTTAATCACATTAATGTTCAACGTTATGTAAAAGGAAAAACTATTTGGAATACTATTCAATTTACCCTATATGACGCTATTACCCCTTCATCAGCTCAAGCAGTAATAGAATGGGTACGTTTAGGTCATGAGTCAGTAACAGGTCGTGATGGCTACTCAGATTTTTATAAAAAAGATCTTACTTTTAATGTTTTAGGACCTGTAGGAGATATTATTTCTGAATGGATTATTAAAGGAGCAGTTGTTACTGAAGTTAGTTGGGGTGATTATAGCTGGGATGATGATGGCACACCAGTAAACATTACAGTTACCGTTCAACCTGATTATTGCGTATTGAATTATTAATAAAATAAATAATTTATTTAGTAAAGGCTTCAAAAATATTTGGAGCCTTTGTTTTTCTTTTGTATATTAATAATATTAAAAAATTAATCTTTAAAAGATATGAAAACAACTAATTTAATTCTATTAATCCTATTAAACACCTTTATTTACGGACAATATTGTCCTGCATTAGGCCCAGATCAATTATTACCTTGTGGTGTTAATACTACTACATTAACCGCAGATCTCTCCCAATGTGGGCCCGGTGGCGCAAATCCAAACCAAACAACAAACTATGGTGTAACTACAATTCCTTACGTTGCTCAAACCAACACAGGAACTATGGTTCAATTAGGTGATGATACACAAGCAGGACCTTATAATATTGGTTTTACTTTTTGTTTTTTTGGAAATACTTATACACAATTTTGGATTGGATCTAATGGTTGGATATCTTTTTCACCCGCACAATCTAATAATTTTAATTCATCACCAATACCAAATCCATCCCCTTGGGCTCCAAAAAATTGTATTATGGGCCCATGGCAAGATTGGCACCCAGGAGTGGGAGGACAAATTAGATACCAAACAAGTGGTGTTGCACCTTGCAGAAAACTAACCGTTAGTTGGATTGGTGTTCCTATGTTTTTATGTACTAACATTCAAGGAACTTTTCATATTGTAATATATGAGTCAACAAACATAATAGAAAACTACATACAAAACAAACCAAATTGTCCACAATGGTCAAATGGTACTGCAGTTCAAGGCCTTCATAACTTACCAGGAAATCTTGCAGTTACAGTACCTGGTAGAAATTCAACCCAATGGACCGCAGTTAATGATGCAAAACGTTATACCCCTTCAGGACCTACAGTTCAACCTGTATTAACATGGTATCAAGTAGGTAATCCAAACCCAATTGGAACGGGTCCAACAATTACAGTTACTCCACCTCTTGCGGGAGCAAATTATACATGTCATTTTGTTTATCCGGTTTGTAATGCTGGGTGGTCAACTTGTAATATAGGAGCAGGCAATTTAGGACCTGATACTGTATTTGTACAACCTGGTCCTCCTGTTTTAAATCCACCTACTTTTGTAATAACAAATCCATTATGTAATGGAGATTGTAACGGATCTATTATAGTAAATCCTACAAATGGTGTTCCTCCTATTGGATATGTTTGGGGCAATGGACAAACAACCCAAACTATAAATAACTTATGTGCAGGAAATTATACAGTTATCATAACAGATGCAAATAATTGTACTATAACTGCAAATGCTAATTTAATTGATCCACCTGTTTTACAATTACCTTTAATGGTTGCAAATAATCCCATTTGTTTTGGAGATTGTAATGGAACATCAACAGCAAACCCAATTGATGGTATTGCCCCATATACTTATTTATGGGATAATGGTCAAATAACTCCTACAGCAATTAATTTATGTGCCGGAGCTTATAATGTAACCGTAACTGATGCGAATGGATGTCCTGCTTCAAATACTATTATATTAACAAATCCTCCTATGGTAGTAGTAGGAAATATTACATCATTAGACACAATATGTTATTTATCTTCTAATGAATCTTATTCAGTGCCAAATTTAGGAATAGGATACTCTTATAACTGGGTAAGTGTAGGATCTATTAATACAGGACAAGGAACAGATAATATTACTGTAGATTGGTCGGCATTGCCTGCAGGACTTATACCAGGAGCCGTTAATGTTGTAGCGGTAAATCAAAGCGGTTGTGCTAGTTTACCCCAAGTAGTGGACGTTTATATTTTAAACGTTTTACCTACG
>Ga0181348_1000902_pt1 | contig 13023 bp, 6 predicted proteins | sample Su13VDMM110DN_FD_130092 | JGI IMG/M metagenome (GOLD analysis project Ga0181348, IMG submission 130092) | Freshwater viral communities from Lake Michigan, USA - Su13.VD.MM110.D.N | ecosystem: Environmental > Aquatic > Freshwater > Lake | place: USA: Michigan | collected 2013-07-16
AAATGGGTCGAGTGTCCGTCTTGACAACACGGTGGTGCATCACACTCTTTTGTATTATAAGCGTCATCAAAATAATCGATACAACGCTGTGTGGTTTCGTGTCGAGTAGAACCAATCTCAACCATCACTTTGGCATCCAAAAGTTTAAGAAGGTCAATAGTCTTTTGTATCCATTTTGCTGGATAATTTCTCAAACTATTCTCAAATGGTTCTAATCTAACATGGTCCCAATATAACGTATTGACACGAAATTCTGCGGCCGCAGCCACTATATTATTGTATTCTGTATTCATAGCTTGATTTCCACCTTTTCTGCCCAACCTCTGGTTTTGCTAATTGCCCAATACACAACTTTGCTTGGCCATCTATCGGCCAAGAAATATTCTTCGTAGTGAATATTATCCTTGTGTTGCATAAAATCTTCGAGTTGTTTACCAGTAATGTATTTACTAGACACGGCATCACCTTGATCATCGTCAAATGCTACCAAAATACTGCTATAATCATTACCCGGCAGTTGTTGTCTCGTAATAGTAACTAGATAATAAAAAGACTTTTTCAGTGAATCTTTCCATTTTTGTTCAGACATCGGTGGATTTGGTGGTAGATAATTATCCATCGTGTATTGCTGTAACGACTTTTCCTTGAAGCAAATACCCGAGTACAATTCATAATCGTGTAGGGTACGTTCTTTACCAAGATCATATCCAGTCAAATCATATCCGTTATATTCAGTTTGAAGCAACTGTCTGATTTTTGCTCGGGATTTGTCTTGTGAATTCGACCAATTTTCACCACGTTTGGCTTGATCATCCCACACAAGTATGCCATCACGTTCTTTTCTAGCCATTGAATGCCAGATAACAACTTTGTGTGGATGATAAATGTCATAACCATGTGTATATGATCTAACCGTAAGATTAATCTCCTCACCACTAAAGAATATATCCGAGTCGTGCTTGATTGTGGTGGCCCAATGGTTGTCACCGAAACAAAAATGTCCCGATAAAAATCTTGCAGGTGCTGGTTCTTTAAGATCAACCACGTTTCTAAAGGTTGCTGGTCTTATGAACAGAGTTCCATGTGGATAAAAACACGATGCGACTGATTGCCATGGTTCATTGGTTCGCAACGCAGGATCATTTGCGGGATCGTAGAACGGCAGATATCCACCTAAAAGTGGTTTTTTGACACCAGCAGCTTTGAGACCGTCATGCATCTCAATCAGTGTAGAATCCCAACCAACATTGAATCTGTGATGACTATCCAATTGCAAAATATACTCCTCATTAAGCAACATGGTGTTGACTTGATATCTAGCAAACGGAAGACCCTTTGCAGCCGTATAGTCCATATCAATAATTCTAAATCTAGGATCTGATCTGAACTTATTAATATCAGTGACAAACTTGTCGTTCTTGTTGGATTGATGACATATACCAAAGACCAATCGGTCTGGATGAGTGGCATTTTTTAATGCACTTTCAATTGTGGGCAACAATTCGGGATCTCTGTATGCCGGAATATGTACAAATATTTTGCGTTTGTTTGGGTTTTTATTGAACACCATCTTTTTAGATTGAGCCTTTTTTTCAGAACCCTTACCTGTCCACAAACTCACAGGATCTGGAGAACGGGGAATCAATTTTGTTGGACCAGGAATAACTCGTTCAATTTTTTCCATCCAACCCTTTGATTTGCTATGAGGCCAGAACACATAAGTGTGTGGCACTTCCTTGGTATGAAATGTTCGCCAAATTCTATACCACTTATCGGGAGGATTTGATGTCTTAAAAGAATTAACTTCGGTTTCATTGGCATCACATCTGTCGAGTTCCACACCATCTATATTTTTGAAAGCGATGATCCAAGCATCATAATCGTTTTCTGGAACACTATCAACGTGCATATCAATACAGAACTTGAAAATGTGCAACCATGACTTATCATACTCATCCGTGTCTGTAATACTAGGATTTGGTGCAAGTTTTCTATCCAGTGTGTATTGTTGTACACCACGATCGCTGAATCTAAGTCCAGCATAGTTTTCGTAATCAGCAAGAGTTCTGGTTGTACCAAAACCATAAATACCAAAATCAATATTTTGGGTTTCACCATCCATACCAAATAATTTTCTGGTACGCAAATGTGATGCCGTATTTCTTTTACCCCAAATCTTGTCGTCGTCCCACTGCTTTACAGCACCATCCCGATGATAATAATGCCACGCAATAATCTTGTGCGGATGAAACAAATCATATCCATGAGTATATGCGCGAGCAGCCATATTGATTTCTTCACCGTGAAAATAAAGATTGGGGTCATACACAACTTCCTTCGCAAATGATCCCTGCGCAAATGTAAAATGCCCCGAGAAAAATCTTGCTGGAATTGGCAAGGTTAGATTCGCGTGATTGGGTATAACCGATGGTGATGGAAATATTGGACCCTCAGGCAAATATCTATCAAAGCATATCATCCAAGGATCAGTAACTCTACCAGCAGGATCATTTGTGGGTTCATATGATGGAATATACGCGGTCAAAAGAGGTTTAGCATATCCAGCGGCTTGTAGATCTTTTAACATTCCAATGGCCTGCACATCCCAATTTTTGGCAAACCGATGGTGACTGTCCAACTGCAAACAATATTCTTCATCGGAATACAACAAATTCAGTTTGTGACGAACCCAACAAACACCCTGACTCTCTTGATATGGAATATCTATGATTTTGAATCGTGCATCAGTAGCATACTCACCCAGTGTTTCTGTTGCATCGTGTTGCCAAGCTAATGCAAACACCAAATCTTTTGGGTATTTTGCATTTTCTATGCAATTTTTAATTGTTGGGATTAATTCACGATCTCTATAACTGGCGATTTGGATAAATATTTTGGGCATAACAGTGTTAATGTGTTCTACTTTACATATACACAACCACACCCATTATTATTTTTATATTACCAAATTTATATTGACGACGTTTATTACAATCACGCCGCTATTCTCCATGGATCAAGTGCAGTCCCAGATCCACCCTCGTCGTCTGGCAGATTATCCGCATAGGTAATCGCGGCGAGGATCTCATCATAAGTTATCCATGTACCTACAACTGTGTTGGTGGTGCAACAATCGTTGATATCCCGACTCGGAGATGTCTTGGTAATTCGTTCACAATCATTAACATTTGAAATGCCTCTAAATGCGGCGTTGAACCTAATAGTTGCCACAAGCTGTACATCGTTCGTTCCACACACCATAGTGGTTGCTGTAGTTCCGACCACTTCCATAATAGCACCTGCCGAATTATATGGGTTAATATCAACTATAACAGCAATATGCCCTGGGCTACAATATGGCTGGGTGCCAGATCCATCCCAGCAAGGATAACAAGTTACAGTATCGGTGCAAGCTATTTGCAGTGAACAAGATCCTGGAGAGCGTAATACCGCATAATAAAATACGTCCGCTGCTGGACTTGCTGCTGGACTTGCTGTTTCACTTGGAGTTGCTGTCAAGCTAGGCGTAGCTGTCAAGCTTGGTGTTGCTGTCAAGCTTGGCGTTGCTGTTAAGCTTGGAGTTGCTGTTAAGCTTGGACTTGCTACTGGTGTACGAGTTGGTGTCAAGCTTGGTGTTGCAGTCAAGCTTGGTGTTGGTGTCAAGCTTGGTGTGGCTGTCAAGCTTGGTGTTGCAGTCAAGCTTGGTGTTGCAGTCAAGCTAGGTGTTGGTGTCAAGCTTGGTGTGGCTGTTAAGCTTGGTGTAACAGTCAAGCTTGGTGTGGCTGTCAAGCTTGGTGTGACGGATCTTGTTGGTGTCAAGCTTGGAGTTGCAGTGACGCTGGGTGTTGGAGTAGGTGTCAAGCTTGGAGTTGCCGTCAAGCTTGGTGTTGGTGTTGGCGTTGGACTCACACATGGGCCACACGATGCACTATTCACCAAATATCCACCCAAGCCACATAGTCCACTTGGTCGGGTCAAATCCAACGAGCTTGGATCAAGCTCATATTTATTGATAAAAAATGAGCCGGACAGTTTTAAGTTATAATTACCATCATCAACTATATCTGCAACAATATCACCTGTCTGGTTATTGATCACCAATGTATTTGGGCGGATGGTATCGCCCGTTTGATCAATACGTAAATTTACTGTGGAAAATTCATTGGTCAGATACAATGATGCTTTGCTGGTATCATATTCATTAAATCCAAAAATATTGTAGGCATTGTTATAGTTGTTATAATACATCTTTTTGACTGTATTATAAACTTGACGTTGATAAGTACCATCCAAGTTCAGCGGATTGTTTTGAACATTAAAATTGGTACTACCACTTGGATAAAAAATTGAACTGGATGGTACGTATTTTCCGATTTGAAAATTAATTAAATCGCCGTATTGAGTTAGTGCCAAATATCCATCTACACCTTTGGGTTCGCAACTACCAGAAACGTTATCGTTGCAATCAGTAATTGGGGCAACCAATGGAAATAGATCGTCACCATCGTTTGCGAAAATCAAGTCATTCAAAACACTGTTGAGTGTTTGTTGCTTGGCAATCGTAAACGCAGTGACAATGATGTCCTGATTTCTAAAAAATTTGATCATCCCAATATAAATAGGATGTCATCTCAAAAGTCTATCCGGACTTTCAACAAAAGTTCAGAATCAAAGCTCTTTTGAACTGGTCTACTGACTTTACCAATAGCAATCAATTCATTGTTTGCATCATACAAACCAACCCCAGTGATGTATGTTCGTGGGTTATTGATCAAATCTTGATAAACAATGGTACCTTTAGTCTTACTATCAGTACCATCCGACACAAATGTTGGATTATTACTATAATTGAACTCTTTGTTCTTGACACGCACGAAATAATTGGTGCTGGGAACAAATTCACTCTTACGCACAGCCATTGGCAATTTGCTTTGTTTAAGTCTTAAAAAGAAATCGTGGGTCCAAACACGCCAGAAACTTTGGAATGTATTTGATCCAGTATTTGAATTACCCGCGCGATTTGCAATAGCAGCGTTAATACCAACACGGGCTTGTAAATTCAAAGCATTGAAAACAACTACACCGTTTGTTGGATAAAACAAACCAATACCTTCATATACTGCGGCCACTGTATTATTCTTAGTGTATGGTGTTGGTACACCATTGACAACAGATCCCGAGATCATATTATACACACTTTGTTGCTTATTTACAACCGATGAGTCGTCAATAAAAGAATATTGACCCTTACTGCCATAGCTTCCCGAGAAATTAATTTGTATTTGACCGGGATCAATTTGGTCCTTGATCTTGTCGGATGCATAATTCATCACAAAAATTGCTTGGCTATCTTGTGGTGTAGAAACGCTACCAGATGCAAACGAGAAAAAGTTGTCGCCGGGTTGCAACAGTGTATTTCTGTATTGAGAATAAATTACCTTGGTTTCGTTGGTCAAAACTCTATTTGCCGCAGTGACCGCAGTACTATCATACTTTGAGCTACCAGTATTTGCGTAATCACCATAAGCAATAGAAAAGTAGAGATCTCCACCAGAATATACATTGGTATAATATTGACCATTACGAACGTCAAATTGGTTTGCACCAATCATCGTATTGGCTTGGGCTGAAGATGTAGTGAACGCAGATTGGCTCAAATACAAACTTCCAGATCCGAATAAACCTGATGATACTTGGTTTATTCTTCCCACCACAATGTCGTCTGCTGTAAATTGGCTAAAAATCATAGTCTAGTTTAGTTTGATGATGGAACGGTAACCGTTACTGTAATTGCTGTATTGCCACCGCTTTCATTACCAATGATAGTGATGTTGGTTGTTGTTGTTTTTGCCAAAGATGCATTTGGAACAAATCTGAATTTATTACCCACAACGGCCTGTGAAGTTTGTGATGTTAAATCACCAGCAAATGTGGGAACCGTTGCCGTTGTAGAATTCAAACTGTTGGTTTCAGTAACAATCAATGTACCCACGTTCTTGTTGGATAGAATTGCTGTATATCCCAACGTAACATTGTATGTTGGGTTGGTACTTGGGCTGATTGAGATTTCCCCAGTATAATCACGGGAAACCGTAATGACGCTTTGTGCAACGCTGATTGTTGGCACCGCGGTCACACCTTGATTGAGAGTCAGCAACTTATATTTCATCAATTGGGTCTCATCGGTGATTGGTTCCATAACCGGAGTGTTACGAATGGCAATATCATAATACGCACTACCCAATGGATGTGTTGGGTTAAATTGTGTATAATCGATTTCGTCATCTGCCAATGCAAATGCTGTGATATTCAAACCTCCAGCTTTCGCGAGTATTTCACGACCCTTTTTTGTTAAAACGGCGTTAATCGTAATTACGTTGTTATCTAAATATGCCATATACAAATAATTATCAAACGAATTCTGTTTTTTACCAAAATAGATACTATAAATTTAGGATATACTTATTCAGGCTCGCACTATTCGCTATCGATGCGGTCAGTGGTACTTGAACAAACAGACTATTTGGGCTACCAATTGATCCTGTTGTTGTACCATATACTGGAAATGTGCTGCTGCTGATATTGAAACTCAAGAATCCGGGAATGGTGATCACTGGTTGTGAACCATTTGGTAAACCATTACGATTCACAGTGGTAGTATAATCATTCTCACCTTTAATATAAGTATAGAATGTGGTTTTTGTTGATGCCAAAGTTTTTACACCGCTGATTATTTTGTAATTACTACCACTAACTGCTTGATAGCGACAACGAGACCCAGGCATATTAATTTTGCTTAAGTGGCGTTGTGAATAACCGCTATTTTGTACACCGTAATATCTGTTGGTAAAAGCATCAGATCCAGTAATTGATCCAGATCCAATTGCTTCTACTCTGTCAAAACTAGAGGTGAATCCAACTACCCTACCATCGTTGTTAATGGCTTGATAATACTCTTGGTCTAGTATATTGTGTGTGTCGCGAATGTGGAAACCATTCACATCAGTAAATATATACTTACCATACTTCGCAAACATGAAGTCTCGGTTATCAATGATGTCTGGAATCTCAAACCTTGAGAAATTGTATGTATCATGATCCGTACTATACACAGTTTTTGGCCGTGCGGTAATGCTCATCAAGCCGCCCGTGGTATAGCTTGCACTAAATGAGGCAATGTTACTCAGAGAAAAACTTGCGGTTGAGAATGTTGGGACTGTATAAAGTATGTCTTTATAGTTGAACTTCTTGCGTTCCAGCAACGATGGTTCAATCAACAATCCCCGTTTCAAAGCAGCACGGTTTGGAACAACATTTTGTATATAATCAAAGATTGAGAAGTCAATGTAGAACTTGTAGGTGCTATAAAATTCTTGTGGGTAGATATACTTTTGATTGGTCAGTGAAAAATCCAATTGCAATTGCTTTAGCTCGGGATAATTTTGACTGGTCAAATATTTTGGATCACCAATAACATCGGTGATACCATCTTTACCAAGGAATTTCTCAATCTTATTTTCAAGATATGTGTATGGACTGATATAGAACCCCACTACGTTACTATCACTACCAACAGTGTCATTCGTCTTGGTGCTATAGTCATAAGGTACCAAGTTGGATGTTGCAAACTCGTTGATCTTGTTGATCTTGACGTTGTTCTTGTAATTGGGACCAAAGTTGTTTGCGTTGATTGCTTGTTTAATAACAATTCTATCGAACTGATATGGAAACTTTGATTGTACAGCTGGTACACATGACGGATACGGTTGTGTCACCAATTCACCAGTGAAATTATATGCCTTGAATGCATTTGTGTAAGGACTATCAGATGATTGATAATAAACATTTTGGTTAGGTACCCACTTATAATCTATAGATGATGTGTGTGACCACAAATCTATAGGAGTATCAAAGCTCCAGAAGTACAATAGATTTCTGTATAAAGTGTTCTTATCAGGCGTCGAAATACTATCAACATTATAGCTATGTTCACTGAAATCATCGGCTGTTAGAGTATCAGTAAAAACTTTGATTTTGTCGATGTTGCCACGAAATTCAACATCGCTATTGTAGTTACCAATATAATAACTACCCGATGAAAAATACTGATTTTGTGCAAACGTCAGTGTGCGGGTGCGGTCACTATGAAAGTTTAACAGTGAACCTTCATACTGATTTACACTTAACGTATAGTTTAGTGGTGCGAACTTTGCTGAATTTGACGATGTGTACGATGACGTGATAGCCGTGTAAGTTTTAGCATCAATGGTATAAGTAATTGGTGCTGTTGCATTCACCGCGTTTGGTAAAGTGTCATAAGTAGCTCCGGGTAAAAAGTCACGGGTTACCATGAACGTAAACATATCTCCGTTCAAAAATGGCAACTCGTCTGTTTTGAAACTCGATGTGAAATTTGATGATGCAAAGCCGGTGTCGGGGTGAAAGTCAAATACCAATATTCCGGAATCGGTTTGCTTTGTTTTTTTGATATAAACCAACCAATCAATTTTACCATTGCGAACTTTCTTCACAACGGGAATCTTTTGATCGGCATAGTAGTTGTTGCTCTTGAATCTAAACGTTCCTTCAAATGTATTGAACCCAGAAAATTCTTCCACTTTACCCCGCGATGATGTGAGTGAAACAATGGTGGTAGGATTGGTCAAGCTTGGATTTGTAATAGTGTATGGACTATTCACCACATACTTGTACTCACTACCAGTGTAGTTAAACGTTAGATACTTGTTTGAATCTAGCTTGGTCAGATACAAAACATCATCATAATCAAAATAATTGGCACGATTTACATTAACATCCGTGCTACCATATTCACGAATCTGAATCAATTCCGAAGGTATACCAAACAGTGCCGTCAGTAATTCTAGTGATGTTGCCGTACCCTTGGTCTTGTAGATGTATGGTAGGTTGTTGGCGAATCGATTCAGTAATGTTTTACCATAGTCAAAATATGAACTCGACAAAGAACCACTTGCTTGTGACTGATTAAACAAATACTGGGTAACATCGCTGTTTTGTAGCTTGAAATTGTTGGTGTTCCAACTAAACGAATTGAGCAACTCGTCCAAGAAATTTTTTGGATAATCACTCAGTTCTGAAATTCCCAATGGATATGTCTTTGGAAACTTCTTTATATACACCAAGATGTTATCAAAGAAATGTCCAACCATCGACGTAAATTTCAGATAATCGGCTGAATTGCCGTCCTCTTGGATATACGCAGGAAGTTGATTAATCAAGCTATCCAGATTATCTTTATCATACGCAACACCATCCGCAATTTTATCATCGATACTTGATGTATTAAAAAACAAGTACGACTCATACTCATCAAACGATGTCAAAAGGTTGATTTGATTCTGCACCAAGGATTGTTTTTCCAATGAATATGATGCGCTGATGGCAGAGTTTGCAGAGTTTGCCCTAGCTGCTATAGCATTCTTCTGATTTTCTGTTTTGTTATACTCAAGAATTTTGTTTTTGGCAATCTTGGTTCGTAACTCGGCGGAACTGTATACGATAAAATTGTTAAATGTATTGTAGTCAATCAAAAGATCATTGATCTTCTGTTGAAGATTCGCCTTGGCACTTGTTAATGTATCAACAGTATGATTTGCAAATTTGTCGTTGGTTGGATTTGCGGTATCAACCACAACATCAAAATTAACACCATTCAAATACACTTTACGACTGATTGGATCAACAAACAAGTTGGTCTTGAAATATACTGGCGCAATCGAGATATTGGATATCCAACATGTGGTCTGAACATCAAAGTTCAAAGGCAACGGTGCATCCAGCTTGATCTGAACATTGATACGACCATCAGACGGATTCAGATAACTGGTGTGCGTTAAAATCTTGATCAATTCACCATTACCAAAATTCAACGCATTTTTGTACAAACCAAAGAATCTATTGGCGTAGTCATCCAACACCATCGTCATCTGTGGCAACAGCCAATCTGTGTAAATCACCTTGACAAACAGATCCAAAATGTTTTGCAATTGAACGGGATTGATGCTGGTTTTTTGCAAAATACGATCTTGAGACACTTTGGTTACAATCGTCTCGAATGCCAACAAAATATCTGCCTCACTGAATTCAGTTGAGTTGTAGCTGTATGTGAAGTTCTTGAGTTGATCATCAATACCAATAAATTTGGACGTTTGTAGAATTGTTTGATCAACAACGGTTGATAAATTTTGTATTTTATCAAATCCGATGTAAGTGTCATTGATAAATGTTTGCAACTCGGCTGTACTTTTCAATCCAAGATTTTGTGCAATTTTTACATAATCGAAATTGCCCGTGTTGTTGACAAAATTCTGAGAAATCGGGTTGTTGTCGATGACTCGATTTACCAACGTAGAAATTTGAAGAAATAGATATTTCTTGTCTGCAAATGCGGATGTCTTGGTGGCATCCAAAGCACCCTCTGCGGATAGTGTGGGATTAAATGCAAACGACAATCTTAGTTCAGTTTTGCTGGGACTGATTTCCTTGATGACTAATTTGTTTTTATTGTTACCCGCAACATTTCTAACAAAATTGTAGAGTACATAATACAATCCTGGTGAAATCTGAACCTTCTTCAAGTTGTTCTGTGTATCAAGTAACAATGAGTTGTTGTACTTTACAAAGTTGGTAAATGGCTTGGCGAAGTTGTAATAAGAAAGCTTGTTGTTGATGTCATTGTATGTACCATTAATTATCGAGTATGATACGGTTGGTACTACACGATTGAACGCAACAACTTCTTGGGCACTATTATACAGACTAAATTCAATTAAATCACTGTCAGCGGTACCAAAATATTTTTCCTGATTCACGAACTTTTGGTCGTAAAGCTCCTGTAAGTTTTTAGGAAAGTATGAACCACTAGCAATACCACTGTTCAAACCGGCGTCGTCAAATGTTATATAACTGTATGGCATATTAGATCAGTGGTAAAAATGGAAAGTCATCGCTGAAGTCAGATGGCACTGTTCCTTGACCAAGACTGATACGCAGATCAATAATCTCGGTTTTCATCGCGGCAATAACTTGTTTATCATCATTGTTCTCATACTTTTCAACCAAATCATTGACAGTCTCATTGAGAATACGATTTTCAGCCAATTGTTCATTGTATTTTTGCAACACAACAGCAATGTCTTGTGTCGGTGCAGTTTCTAGAGTTTGTAGTTCGTTAAATTCTATAGAATTGGTATCAACAATTTTATCAGTATTATATTCCAACGTCTTTAGATCAATGTTGGAATAATAATACGTACCATCTGTGGTTTTGTTGTTGTTAAAAACCAGTTGGAAATTTCCGAACGCATCAATATTGTTCGAAAACACCCCAGTATCTTTGAAGGTCTGTAAAGACTGAAGACCCACGTTATATTCCGCCACTATATCAGACATATTATCTTATAATTTTGAATACCTTGGCTGTATCGGTTATATCAACCGTACCATCTTGGTACTGTGCCTTTATAAATATCTTGAAATATCGTTCTTGAGGCAATCCAGTGGTATCAAACTTAAAATAATTTCCCTGCTTTGGATCACAACTCAGCTTTGAATACTGATCAAAATCAATCAAAACCTCTTCTGATTCAGCATCCTTGATCATAAAATATGAAGATGTTGGTAAGTATTTTGGCGTGATCATGGATGGTTGTTGCGGTGCCTTGGCAAACTGTTTAAGTTGATATTTGTCTCTAGCAAACACAAATACTTTTGGTAAACTGCCTGCTTTATATACATCCTTGAGTTGTTGTAGAGTTACAAGGTTTTCTACAGAACCAGTAACTGGTGCCAAACTGCCCTTATCAAACTTGGTGTCATCCCAAGCAACATCAATATATGGACTGTAGATTGTGTTGGTCTCTTTACTGAAGTATTGTAACAACCCATTTGTCTGATCCACTGGTGGTACTGTGGTTTCTAACGAGGTTGCTAGAATGATACCGTTATTTGGTATACATCCACACAACCAAGAACGCACGATTCTACTAACATCCATGGTTATATCACCTTGCTGTCCAAGCGTATAAGACTGACTACAAATAAGACTTGTTTCCCGCAAAGGTCTAAAGAACGATGAACTACAAATCCAATGCCTCTTATTTTGATAACTACCAGGTACAGAATAATACCAAGTTCCACCACCATTTTGGAATGCTGAACTTGAATACGACGCAGTGCGCAGATAGTCCACTTGTTGATAGCTGCTGGTCATAGGCTCGACCCATTGACCACTACCAGAGTAATTTCTAAAGTCCCAACTTGCACCCATAGAGGAACCACCATCTGCCCATCGACCATCACCATTGTTCCAGCTTTGGCTGATGGGATATGCGAAAAGAGTATAGTTCAGAGGCAGATTACGTTGACCACACGCAGTCAAATTCAGTGTGAATTTGACGTTGGAACTTGATAATTGATTTCGAGCAATCGATTCACTGATATTAGTTATATCAAATTGCACAACCGTTCTTGAAAGTTCAGGATTCAACAAGAAATACGCTGTTTCTGGAGGAGCAAATGATCCACTGTACGCACCTATTACGTAACCTTGGAAGTTTGTTACGTTGGTAAAGTAATAATTACTGGATGTTAATGTCGATATATACGCATTAAACTTACTTGCTGTGAAGCTACCACTAAATGTACCATTGGTCATACATGCTGGACCTGTGCCCGTCGCCGATGATGCTGATAATGTACCCACAACACTACGAAAGCTACCACTACCAACCAAAGAACTGGTCAAAGGTGTATGTGTATATGTACGACCATTTACTTTTAGTGCGGAAAATGTAGCACCAGTTTTTATGGTACCGTTGAAGCTTCCAGTACTGAACTTACCGGCCGCCGCGATGGTTCCAACGGATCTATAGCTACCACTAAACTTTCCAGTTGCCCGAGTGGCAGAACCAGATACCATCAGCCTCGTTTTAGGATTTGTTGTGACGTTTGATATTGTTCCAGTAAAGTACGCTAATGCTGATG
>Ga0181348_1000903_pt1 | contig 13004 bp, 29 predicted proteins | sample Su13VDMM110DN_FD_130092 | JGI IMG/M metagenome (GOLD analysis project Ga0181348, IMG submission 130092) | Freshwater viral communities from Lake Michigan, USA - Su13.VD.MM110.D.N | ecosystem: Environmental > Aquatic > Freshwater > Lake | place: USA: Michigan | collected 2013-07-16
CAACCAGAAGATCGTATAATAAATGGTAAAAGATATCTTAATAGTGGTGATTGGGTAGAAAATATGAGTGCTATATTAATTGATTCTCAAGGAAAAATATCTATATACAAAAAATAAAACATGATTAAATTCGTTAGCACAATTTTTAATTTCAACAGTGGTAAAAAAATAAATTTAGAACGAGACATATTTTGGGGTCTAACTACATTTTTTACAATCTTGGTAATAATGCAGCTTATAGTTAGATAGCACTAAGAAGATAAATTTATCTAAATCATATTAATTGCGTAATTTTATTCTCTAAACAATAAGTTATGCAACAAACATCAATCAAGATCTTAAAGACCTGTGAAGTAGAAAATCCTATGACATTTGATATGTGGTGTAAAAAATACAAAGTAGGTAGTAGAATCTCAAATAAACAATCCGATATCGATATGTATACTAGAAAAGAGTACGACTTTAATAAGTTAGTGACTATGATTAAGAATCAAGAAAAAAATCCTAGTATATATGATAGAATTCTCAAAGCAATTACCGCATAGAGGACACGTAGATAAGATATATGAATGGTGCAAGAAAAAATATGGACGATCTAAATATAATGGTAGATATCCAGATGTGGTGTTTAGAAAAGGAGATTATTATGATGGTGAAGAGTGGGGATATTACGATGAAATAGAAAAATGTATCTACATAAATAGAGATAAGCACGAAACTCTACAAGATCTTATAGATACAATAATCCACGAGTATACACACTATCTTCAGAATATGTATCACTATCAGATAATGGCTAAGTATTTAGAATCAGATCAGCATCCTATGGAAATAGAGGCAGAATTGATGTCAGAAAAAGATGGTCCTGAGTGTTTAAGATACTTAGAAAGCCTATATAAAAACACAGACTATATTATGACTTTTCACGATAATGAAAATATTTATAGTCATAATAATATAATTGCCGATAATGACAATTCTTCAAGTCTTAACAACTGAAACCGTAGAGAATTCTTTTTTACAATACGGTGTAGTAGGAATATTAGCTCTAGCGCTAGGATATTTTGCATGGAATCAATATAACAGATTAGTTATTAAGAATGACGCGTTAGAACAAAAAGTAGACGCTTTGCAAAAAGAGATGATGAATCTTATAGTAGAACAGAAAGATCAATTAATTGACTTAGTTAAAGCAAACACAGAAGCTTTACGTGATCTTCAAAAGCTAGTGTTAGAGTACGTTATTAGAAACAAATAGTCTACTAAAAAGATAAGTTTTTATATTTTTAAAGGATCGTATATATTTACATCCTATCAAAACAAATAGTTATGCCGACATTTCCTTTAGATCAATTTGATATAGATGCAGAAGAATTTATAACCTCTTGCTCGTCTACAGAAATCAAAGAACTTATACAGTATCTTATAGATGAGGAATATATCAAGCCAAACTCTACCGTAGATTATGATACTCCTTTTAGTATTTCTGAGCAAGACTTTGAAGATGCTTTAAATAAGCTTCACGGTAAGTACGCAACTCTTTCTAACGAAGAAGAGGAAATCATCAAAGCAATCGCAAAAAGATTTTAACATGAAAAAATTATTACTATTGTTATTACTGGCAACAACTATGTTTGCAAGTGCTAGAACGCCTAGTCAAAGAGAAGTCTACGAAGAGCTTTTAAGACTCGATGTTAAATTTCCAGATATCGTTTTTGCTCAAGCAATACTAGAATCAGGACATTTCATATCTAAAATAGCCAAACAAAATAATAATCTATTTGGTATGAGAATGCCTAAAGTTAGAAAGACCACAGCAATAGGTCAAAGATATGGATATGCTCGATACCATAATTGGAAAGAAAGCGTAAAAGATTATAAACTATGGCAAGAAGCTTTACTTAAAAAGTATCCTAGCATGACTAGAAGTCAATATAAAAGCTACATAGATAGGACATATTCAACAGGAAAAAATTACATATCAAAGATAAATTTAATCATTCAAAAAAACAAAAACAAGTATGAAGAAGACAGCACTTATGCTAGCGCTTATCGCACTAATGACAGCGTGCGGATCAGCCTCTAATGAACAAGAGACAACAGATTCTATTTCAGTAGATTCTACACTACAAGTAGATACTGCAAATGTAGGTTCAGCTACCGCGGATAGCACAGCTCACATTCCAGCCCAATAAGGCTAAACTTTCATAACTGGCTGATTTCCAATAAGTAACTTACAACTGATTGGTTTTCAGTCAGTTGTCGTTTTTAAAGGTTTTTAAGCCTTTTTTAGCTTTTATTAGAGATTATTTAGCCTATGCACCAAGGATTAGATGAACTAAAAACTTCTAAAAATAGTTTAAAAATATTGTTTTAGTAAGCAGAAAAGGGGTAATTTTACCTTGTTACCAAATCAAACAGTATGAACAGAATGAACCTTGACCAACTAGTTACCTTTTTCAAGAACAATGAAATGCCAAGCTCAGCTCACTATTTCAAAGGATGCGCTAACGATAGTGTGACAATAGAAGGTCTTATTGAGGCTGACTTTGTTAAACGTCACGTTATGATCGGTTCAGAGACTGAACGTAGTACTAGGATATGGAGAGAGATCCAAGCTAATGTCACCACTTACATTGGTTGCGATAAGTAACCACTGCCTCACTAAACTAATCAAAAAAAATATAAAAATCAAAGTTATGAATATCAATTTATCAAAAGTTAAAATCGGAAAAACTTACGTGTTCAATGTATATTATAACATGGGTGCTGGTAGTGGTTCACAAGGCTGGTACAACGTTAGTGGACAAGTAAAAGAAATCAATGCTGAGTTTATCAGAGTAATTCCTACAAAGAATATAGAAGAGGGAAACAAACGCTCAGTAAAAGTATACAATCATTCAATTACCAAAGTAAGTCACTAAAAATTAAAGTTATGACGTATACAAAATCAGAATTGAATAGACTAGAGACAATAGAACAATCTTGGGACGGTGACGAACTCAAGATCCAAGAAGATGGGTACAGAGTATGGCTCACTCTAAGAGAGAATCGTGCCTACAACGGAGATTATACTGTTGAGACTTTAGTAGATGGCAAATGGGAACAAGAAAGTTTTATGTTTCAATAATCAAAAATAAAAGTAATGGAATTCAAATCACACGCTTATAAAGTTCTTAGTAACTCTCACGCAATGGAGATTATGATTAACGAAACATTTGAAGAGGTATCTTATCGGTACTCAGATGATGATCCTTCAGAAGTAATTACCACATCCATATTAACTTGCGATCAAGATGGAGATCCATTTTTCTTAGAGTACAGAGGACCTTACGATCCTACAGTTCATTACTTAAGTGACTTCATGAAAACCACCATGTAACCATAAAGATAGATTGTTGCATTTCAAAAACCTTTAGTACATTTATACAAATAACAGTTATGAATAATCAAGTAATATTGTCAGCTCTACAGTCTCAATTAGCCACTAAGAAAGACGAAATCTACGCTTACGAAACTTCCACATCAGAGCCAGCTTTTAAAAAGCTAAGCGAAGAAGTCTTTGTTTCACTTAGGGAAAATGTTACTACTCTTATTCCCAAGATCAGTCTTAGCGATAGTCGTATCGAGATTATAAAGTCTGCTCAACCAAATTCTGGATGGTCTGCTATGACTATCTATTTAGATAGCAATTTTAGAAGATCTGATTCTGAGACTAAACAACAACTCTTCGCCAAAATTAATTGGTATGGATCTAGCGCTACTACAGAAGATCAAAATATACTAAACGATCTACAAATCTTTGGTGCTGTGGCTGCTAAATTAGCATGGATCGAATATGAATTCATCAATAACTGGAGACCTAGGCTTATAGAAATAAACAAGCCATGTGACCTTATGCGAGCAGATATCTATCAAATAGAGTACAATATTAGGGATATCGGGCGTAAAATAACACAAGACGGAATATCTAAATACAAACAAGTAGGATTCTCTTGTACCATTATTCCGACTTTAAATATAGAAGTGGATTGGGATGATGACAATCGTCCATATATATTGAAAGGAACTATTGCTAATATCAAATTATCAATAGGTAGATCTAGGTGGGATTATGTTTATGCTAAATCTTTTAAAATTTTAAAGACTAATAAGTATAAAACCAACTTAGAAGTTACTCTTGGCGATAATAGAATTGTCGAGTATACAGTATCTGCTAAATCTTTCGATAATTTTATTGAGCAAGTGTATAATTGGCAAACTGATCTTGCTAAAAAACATAACGATAAAATGACAGAAAAATTCAATAATAATTACGCAAGTAAAAAATCGGTATAAAAATAAATAATGGCTGGAGTATTAACCTTGGTAGAATCAGTAGAAGATCTGTTCGATAAAAAACCAGATAAACGAAAAAAAGCTGAGTTTGAACAATGGAAGAAGACCATAAACTTATTGATCCAAGAGTTAAATAAAAGCTGTAAATTTAAGATGTACGAAATTATAAAATAGAAGTCATGAGTAAACTAAAATACGTACTACAAGATCTAAAATGGTTGAAGGTATTAAACAGTCCATTCAAAGCTTTTCGTATTAGATTCTATGTTGGCAAAACTAGAATAGGTGTTCCTTATTTCTATCCTAGAAAATGGGTTAAAGCTACTTCTGAATTACGAACAAAAGCAGCACTGGACCACATTAAACGAGAAGAAAGATTTAATAAATCAAATCCTGATAGTGCCCGTAAAATAAAATCATTCGAAGAGCTATATGAAGAATATAAGAACTACAGCTTCCCAGTACCACTCAAAGTTGGATTCAGCTATTGCGGATTAGGATGGAAAACAAAGTGGACTAATACTGACTTTAGATACGAGTGGGGACCAGTTTTATCATTTGTATTCTTTGGTTATCAAATAGCCTTGACGGTAGGTCATAAACACAGCTCACATTATTGGGAAGCGTGGTTATATTACGAATATGCCACAGATAAAACCAAATCCAAACGTGAAAGAATAGAACAGTGTAAAAAAGAATTTAATCAGACTTGGAAAGTATATTCTAATGGCGAAGAAGAAATAATAAACTATTATGAACTCATACTTAAAACTAAATATCTATGACACGGGCACAAAAAAAATTAGATAAGGATACGCTTATACTAAAAGAATTAATCGATAAGATGTTTGAAATAGCTGGTCACGATCTTAAGTTTGAAGACGTAGAAGGCAGAAAAGATCATTGGTTTCAAGAGCACACAATGACTGAGGCTCAAAACGAGGAGTGGAGAGAATGGGGTATTAAACTCATAATGAAGAAACGTCGTTATAATAAGTTTTTGGCCGATCGTGAGATGAGAATGTTAGACTTATATTGTGGATTAAAAATATCAGACTCTAAATATGGCAAACAAGAAAATACCGATACACAAATTTAACGGTGGACTAGGCGCAACCCTGTGTCATAAGTGTAGTAAGATTATAACTGAAGGGTTTACCAGTTACATGCACTGTAGAGACTGTGATCCTATAGATTTCTTAGCAGAACAAGAAAAAGAAATGGATAAGCACAAAGATCGTAAATATATGCTTCGTAAAGAAGAAGACGGATCTATTAAATATGGAGATGATGCGCTATGGATAGAGTGGAATGAAGATCGTACGTTTAAACTTAGTCATCATGAACCAGAAATTGGTAGGAGTCTTATTTTAGACGGGAATAGAATGAATTATACTTGGTTAACCACTCAAGTTCAAGAGATCTTAGAAGTCTCAGATGATCTAATCAAATTTAGAACTAAGAATTCTACTTATGAACTACATATACGAGAGATAAAACAAAAGATATGAATTCAATAAAAGTTGTTATATGTGATGATCATTTCTTCTATAGACAAGGAGTTAAAACTTGGCTAGAAACTAAAGAAGATATAGATATTGTAGGAGAATCAGAAGACGGACTTAAATTAATAAAACAGCTTAAGCATGTACAACCTGATGTAATACTATTAGATATAAACATGCCAGTTATGGATGGATCTGCAGCTTTAGCAGAAATAAAGAAGTCTTATCCGCATATCAAAGTCATAATGCTCACTATGAATGACAGTAAGCAGACGATATTAGAGATGCTAAAACTAGGTGCAGATGGATATCTAACTAAGAACGATGATTGCGAAGAGATCTATAATGCTATTGTCACATGCAAAAATGAAGGTCAATACATGACTAAAAAGAATGGTCATATCTTATTACAATCTATAAGAGACGCACCGTTTATTCCAGTTATTCAAAAAGATCAAATAAAAACTAAAAAGTTTAGCGTTAAAAACGTATTACTATATTCTTTAATAACAACATTAATAACAGGATTAGTTATATTTGTATTGTATCAACTTAAAGAAAATATGATCTTAATAAAAAATATAGAACCACCAATCACATACATCAATAATTAATAACACAACATGAAAAAGTTTTTTACAGAATTAATGGAAATTTTAAGCGCAGTAATACTATCATCGTTTATAGTATATTCAGTTTTTACGAAAATAATAGGAACTCCTAAAGACATAAAGTCTATTGAGTCAAATGTAGTAACTATAAAAAATAAAGTAGACACAGTATATCAAAAGCAAAATTCGATAGGCGACGGAATTAATAAAATAGAGAATACGCAAATGGAAGTTTCTCAAAGACTTTATGAAAATAATTATTTGCTAAAGCAAAATAATCAAGAGCTACAGAAACTTGAAAAAATAATGAAAAGCATAAAAAACACCAATGAATAATATAGATCGCCAATATAAAGAACTATCATATCATAACTGAATGGTGGGATAAACCATTTATCGAGGAAATTAAGTCTGATAACTTCTGCAAATGTTTACTAGAAGAGGACATTCAACTATACGATTATCAATCACACCCAGCAATTAAAGCGCCTTTGTCAAATTAATATTTTATGTCACAAAAAGAAAAACAAGATCTAATAGACAAAATAGAGTTTCAACTATCTAACATAAAAGATCAAGATTTACTGTACTCTATTTTTAAAGAACTTGTATCTAATGTTCCTAATGATTCAGAGTTAGGATATATTATCAGAAATTTATTCATATCAAACATAAATCAAAATGGCAGAATTCTCTAAACAGTATTGCGAAGTATGGGATAATGGATTTCCATATGATTTTGATATAGAAAAAGTAGCGAAAAATTTAGAAAAAGGCAATTACTACCCTATTATCTGTGAAGGATTCGGGTTTCACGCCATTGGTAAAGATGACAATGGCAATACCTTGTTAGGCTTTAAGGATAATGAGGATGGCGTAATTTGGCAAGACTATAATAATTTTATGGCTTCTCAATACAAGTTGCTTAAAGACGACTTAGAAAAACAAAACGATGATAGAGTGTTTTAAATTTTGCGTAGACTAAAGATATTTATAAGAAATAAACCTGTAAAATGGGAAGATTAAATTTAGAGAATCTCACTTCTGAAGAAAAGGAAAAGTTAAAGAAATACGTAGCAAGTATCAAAGAGATTAAAAAAGAAATTGGTAAAATGCTACGCAAAGGCAACCCAGTTAAAGAGGAAGAAAAGATAGGTGGAAATCACTCCACAGGAAAGATATTTCAATTACCACCAAATATGTAACAATGGATTCAAAAGCTTGGTTATTTTCAAAACTCGCCTCAAAAACGGAAAAAGTATTAGAAGTAGCCAAAGCTTTCTCTGAAAGAAAAGCGTCTTATCCTCAAAAGATAACCGCTATAAAAAATCGATTGTTAGAAAACTACAAATTTTGGTCGTCTAAGTCTACAGAGGGTTCAAAAGCAAGATTAGTCGATATAGAAAGAGATACTAACTTTATTAAGTCAATTCAAAACAGGCAAGATAATCTTTCAAATGTTGAAAAAGAAAGGATAGATCTTATAATGAAAAAACATTCAGTCTCAATTTACTAAATAAGTTATGAATTTATTTTACGCAATTATTTACGGATTAATATCCCAAATACTTAGTTTTGTTTGCGCTCAAGGATCTTACAAGATTCCAATACTAAAAAACAATATGTGGCTAATGGTCTTAATGGGAATACCAATATCTTTCTTTGTTATAAAGAGTGTACACTATTTTGCCAAAGCTTTCAATGATGAAATGTGGCCCGGTCGAATTTTAGGATTTACAGTAGGAGTAGCGGTGTTCTCTTTAATGGGATGGATAATGTTCGGTGAAAAAATCAATGAAAAGACAGCATTATGTTTAGCTTTATGTTTCGTCATTATCGCAATACAAATATTTTGGAAGACACCGAGAATTTAAGTATTACAGGATCAATTTAATTTAGTATATTTACTCTATAAAAATTATAATGTTATTACTTAGCTGCATATCTGATACTCATGGTCTTCATAATAATATGAAGCATTCAGTTGGAACTGGAAACATTCTTGTGCACTCAGGAGATCTAACCAATATCGGTAAAATAGCTGACGTAGAATCTATCATAGCCTTTTTTCACAGACAATTAGATAACTTTGATGATATAGTTTTTATAGCTGGTAACCACGATCTTTCTTTTGATCCTTGTTTTGGAGAAACTAATAAAGGTAGATTCATAAGACACTACGCAAACAACCAAGATATAGTAACACATGAATTAGAAAAACCTGAGTGGTTAACAGATCTTCTTGGTTCTATGGATAAAAGAATTCATTATTTAGAGAATAGTTCTAAGACTATCCAAGGAAAACTATTTCACGGATCTCCTATGACTCCTGATTTCTTTAAAGAGTATTGGGCATTTAACGCAGCAAGAGGACAAGAGATTAGCAACTATTGGAGTATCATACCAAAAAATGTAGACGTTCTTATTACTCATGGACCTGCTAAAGGAATATTAGATCTATTAGAAAATGGAGTAGACCACGTAGGATGTGAAGAGTTAGAGTATGTAGTTAACTATGAACTGAATAACTTAAAGCTTCACGTATTCGGTCACATACATAATCCTCACGGTAAGTACATTAGCGATCGTGGTACTACATTCGTAAATGCCTCTATATGCACAGAGGAATATGCGCCTACAAATATGCCCATGCAAGTGCACTTATAGATAGATAACTTATTGGTTTCCAGTCAGTTAATCGCAACTGATTGGTTACCAAGAGGTTACATTTCTCAGCCTTTTTAGCCTCCCATTAGATAATTTTTAGCTCTGGCTCCCAATTTTAGATAAACTAAAAACTTTCTAAAATAGTTTGCCAGAATTTTTTTATATGGCCCCTTTGTCTTAATTTTACCCTGTTACCAAATCAAACAGTATGACTATTAAGATCTTCGTTTTCGACTACCTTACCCACGAGACAATCATTGACAGTTCAATCGAAGTCAATGGTGACTATGCCATCGCAGAAGCCAACCACAACGCGTTTAGGGAAATGTTTCCAAACTGTCAAGTTAACTTCGTTATTGACACTAACAATTTTATGATGAGTCCGCCTCTGAATCAAGAAAAAGACGAGATAGCTAATGAAGAGGGTCGTATGACTTGGGACGAGTATATGAATAAGTGGCATAGAGGACCGTATGAAAGCGATAGCGATATGCCTGATCAGAATATCGAGAGCCAAATCGATACTCTTGTCGAGGAGGATTGGAATAAGCGTGACGCAGTTTGTCAATAATTAATTAACCAAAAAAGTAGTTATGCAAGAAACAATCACAAATCAAGTCATTAAGCAGGGCGTATCAATGCAGTTGAATAATGATACTAACAATTGTACCGTGTTAGCTTTAGCAGCCACGACAGGATCATCTTATGACGAAGCATACATACGTGCTGAAAGATATTGGTTGAGAAAAAATAAAAAAGGCGTACGTACAAATACATTAGATGCTTACTTTACTAAAACACTTAAAGCCCCAAAGATAGGTACCAAAAAAGTGTATCACATTAAACATAGCAACAAAGAAGTAATATGTAAAATGACTGTAGGTACATTCGCAAAAGAATATCCTATAGGCAATTACTTTGTGCTAGTATCAGGACACGCCTTAGCTATCAATGACGGTAAGATCTTAGATCACGCGAATCTTCTTCTAAAACCAAAACGCATCATTAAACATGCGTGGAAAATAAAATAAAAGTTATGTATACTATCGAATGTCCAGTTATCGTTTATCCTCATTTTCCCAAAGATCTTCAGATAATATTCTTAAACTAAAAAATAAAAGTTATATGATAAAATGCAATCTCACCCTTACAGAATGGTTCACTAAAAAAGTATCTAAGAAGGTTATTATGCCAAGTCGACCTAAACTTGCAGCAGAGATCCACTCTAAAAATAATCCAAATTGTATTGTCACAATTAATTGGGAAGTTGATGGTAAAAAGAATTCTATTACCCTTAATCCTTTTAATATGGAAGTAGATCAACTTAACGTAGACGAAGGAGAAATGAGCATGAATAGATTTGTAACCAAATGGTACGGTAAAATTAGCAAAGCAAAGCTCAAAGCTATCGAAAAAGAATTGGCCAAAGAATTCGTAGAAGAAGAGGAAGAACAAGTCGACGAAGAAATGATCATAGAAGTAGACTAATAACCGCTAATAACAATTAATAACATGAAAAAAGTATCAGTAAAAAAACAGCTCGTAGACTTTATGATCGCAAACGGTAATGACTTCAGGTACACTGACATGATCAAAGCGACACTCAGAATTTGCAAAGGAAAAAATTATGTATACAACCGAGAATATGATCGTGGATTCTATGCTACTAATTTTTCTAGCGGTAGCACTCATGGATATATGGTAAATGGTGGTGGATATTGCGGAGTATATAAGAACGAACAAGGTAGGTGGAGCGCAAAGTATTATACTAAAAGCGACAAAGTTAACTACTTTCTCAATCGTCAAATCAACGTTCTATCCAATTTAGTCTCAATGGAAAGGTATCGTTACGATATTAATATGAATAAGATCTCAGAAATAGAAAGATTCACAAGAGACTACTCCGAAAGAATCAACTACTATATCTCTGAATATAGGAATAACGTGGATAGGTACAAATCTGAAACTCGAAAAAGCATTCTCAAATCAATACTTAAGCTTGATAAACAGGTGGCCAGTGAGCTCCCAGACAGCTCAGGCAATTCATTGGTAACCAATTAGTTAGAAATATGCTGAAAATCAACTACTTGGGAAGCCCTGGGACTGAAAATTATTTAGCCCAGGGACCCAAGATTAGACAAACTAAAAACTTCTAAAAATAGTTCAAAAAAGCTTTACAAGATCAACAGAAAGGGGTACTTTTACCCTGTTACCAAATCAAATAGCATGAATCAAAAGAATCTTAGTTACGGCCAGTTGTACTACGCAAAGTTAAAAGCAAAAGAATTCGGCATCACTGTCGAGCAGTATCTCGCAAGCAAAGGCACAAATCGTGGATCTAAAGTAGAAGCCAACGAAGCCACAGTCTCTAAGCCAGAAAACATCGACCTTTCAAAAGTCGGTAAGCTTAGGAATCTCGATATCACTGAGGCAATGCTTACGCGTAATATGACTGGCCAGCCGATAGATCAACTTTTCTCTTACGAAGGTGGAGTACCAGTTGGCACTAACATTATGTGTACAGGCGATCCAGGCGTAGGTAAAACTACAGTGTTGCTTCACACTTTGGCCAATCTTCAAATCAAGAATCGTAAACTTAAGTGTTTGTTTGTGTGTGCAGAAATGAACAAAATTCAAATGTACAAGTACACACAGCGTTTCCCGATCTTCGGTGAAGTTGACACAGTATTTGCTTCTGACTTTATGGATTCTAATTTCAAGTTAGTAATGGAGCAGCTTATGAAACGTGGTTATGACTACATCCTTATGGACAGTATCGTAGAAGTATTAGAAACTATACGCGATGACAATGGTTGGGGACAAATGCAAGCAGAAAAGTGGTTGATCGATCTTTGTGTTAGAAATAACGAAGGACATAACGATCGCACCGCATTCACTACAATGCTCCTCATCCAACAAGTTACCAAAGCTGGAGTGTTCGTTGGATCTAATAAGATGAAGCACATTACTGATGCACACATGGAAATGCGCAGACAGCGCGAGCGTGACGGTGGTGGTACTTACATCGAGTTTAGTAAGAATCGTAACGGACAAGCTGGCATCAGGTTCGGTTATCAGTTGAGTAACGATAGCATCGACTACGGTACCATCTCTCAGATCGAAGAAGGTGAATTTGAATTAGAGAACGAAGTAACCATTGGCTAATCATTATCAAAACAAATCAAAAATTAAAGTTATGACACAAGCAGAAATTAAAGCATTAGCATCAGAGATCATCGGCGATGGCCAACTTCCAAACAAGTTTTTTGTAACCACAGGACCATGGGTAACCATAGTTGATGAATTTGGAGATCTAGAGTCTGAATTGTTAAATGGATTCTATGAAAGCGATACGTGGACTCAAGTGTTCGATACATACGAAGAGGCTAACAAGCACTTCGAAAGTATTGAGTTGGATATCTATGATGGTACAGCTCAGATCCTATTAGAAGACAGAAAGATAGGAGTCATAAAGGAAACAAGATTAGAGAAAGTTGTAAAGATAGACTACGTACAAACAGGCAACAGCGATGCAAAATTATTTGGTTACGAAAAATAAAACAAAAAACTATGGCAACAAGATCATATATCGGAGTTAAGAATTCAGACAACACAGTCACTTATGTTTATTGCCACTTTGATGGTTATCCTGACCATAATGGTAACATATTAGCTGAGAGTTATCAATCGCCAAACAGAGTAAACGAACTACTAAAGCTAGGAGACTTGAGCGTACTAGGTAAATTTATAGGAGAGAAACAAGACTTCGATAAAAGAATCAAAGATACTTGTTTGGCCTATGGTAGAGACAGAGGAGACTCTAATATTAGTGCAAAGACAGATCTTTATGAAGAGTTAATCAAAGATCAAAACGTAGATTATG
>Ga0181348_1000904_pt1 | contig 13003 bp, 12 predicted proteins | sample Su13VDMM110DN_FD_130092 | JGI IMG/M metagenome (GOLD analysis project Ga0181348, IMG submission 130092) | Freshwater viral communities from Lake Michigan, USA - Su13.VD.MM110.D.N | ecosystem: Environmental > Aquatic > Freshwater > Lake | place: USA: Michigan | collected 2013-07-16
CATCAAGAATCAGTATTTCATTTGCTAGATGCTACAGCACCGCAAGTAGAAGTAACAACTGCAACTACAGTTATGGCTCTAAACATAGCTTACCTGCCAGAGTTTGTCAAGTGGAAAACAGCACAGGGCTTTAAAAAGATCAATGCTTGGCCCTTGGGTGCTGGCGGAATTAATATGCATTTTGCTTATTGGCCCCCACAGTTAAACGTTAAGGTATTACCTAGTGCAGTAAAACAATCAATTACTGAGAAATATGAACAAGAGTTTTATCCATGGTTAACTGATAATTGGGATAAATTTACAGGCGTTAAAGAAAATGCGATAACGCAACAACAGTTCTTAGATAATCCTTACGGACTTAAAAGATTTAAAGGCATAATTAACTTTATGAATAGTGAGGACTGGAGCGAACGCTTGCCAGAGACACGTGAATACCTGCAGTTGGTTAATAGACAACGCAATTGGGATAATAAGTTTTTAAACGTGTTCCCAATCTTTAAGGATATACTATGAGTGAAGATAAGAAGTGTACGTTTTGCCCATTGCCTTGGAACAGTATTAATCTCCGTAACAATGGAGATTTACGTATTTGCTGTAACACTAATAGCTATAGTCCGCAGCGTGGTATTATGCGTAAAGAAGATGGCACAATATACAACGCAGGGCGTGATGATTGGAATGAAGCTCGCAATGCTCCTATCCTTAAGGAAGTACGTGCAAGTATGCTTAAAGGCGAATGGCATGCTGAGTGCGAACGCTGCCGTCAAGAAGAAGTAAACGGCATTAGATCACGCAGAGAGTATGAACACGACGACTGGGCTAAATGGTTTGGTAATTATATTGATTATGATAAAGCAGCGTCTATTACTGCTGAAGATGGCACTATGGAGGTTGACAAGCAAGACATCAACTTTGTTGACATACGCTATGGAAACTTCTGTAACTTAAAGTGCCGCATGTGTGGACCCACCGACAGTCACCAATGGTACGATGACTTTGTGCAGCTATATGATCAAACTGGTTACAAAGACACACATGAACGCATACAGTTGGTTAAGAATGCTAAAGGACGTTGGCACACAGATCAATATGATTGGTTTCAAAACAATAATATGTATTGGCATAACTTTGAAAAATATGCAGTGAACGCACATAAACTTTATATTGTAGGCGGGGAACCTCTTATAATAGATGAGCATACTGCGAGTCTAGAACGTATTGTTGCAAGCGGTAATGCACCTAATATGAGATTAGAATATAATACTAATTTAACTATGGTTCCAGATAAATTAATTGTATTATGGGAACATTTTAAGGAAGTGCGTATCGGTGTTAGTATTGATGGTATAGATGATGTATTCAATTATCAACGCACGCCTGCTAATTTTGACAGCGTATATAAAAACATGTTGGCATTAGATCGAAACCCCCGTATTAATCTAAAGGGATGGTTTGCTTATACTGTTACACCATTTAACTTATTTCACTTTCCAGAATTTATGCGTTGGAAATTAACAGTAAGCGGACTTACTAAATTTAATCCTGTATTAGATGCTAGACCTATTGTATCACATCATATGTGTCACAGTCCCAAGTATTATAACGTTAAGGTGTTACCACTGGAATTAAAACAACAAGTGGTAGCACATTATCAAACTTATATTGATTGGGTTAACACAACTAACTTGTCAGACCATGTTAAACGGGACTTTGCTAAAGTATTAAACGGTGTAGTTAAGTTTATGTTAAGTGAGGATTATAGCGAGCAACATTTAGCAGAGTTTATAAGACACACAGTTAAATTAGATAGTATTAGAGGACAAAATATATTAGATATTGTCCCCCAATATAAAGAATTGTTCGATGCACATAACAAATGAAAATTTAGATTGCTGCATTGTAACGCTATTCATTCATAACGTATGCAACTATAGCTGCAGTTATTGCAGCGACTTTCACAGGGATGGTTCTTATCGTTGGCCCGAAGACTGGACACCCTACCTAAACTTTATCAATGATCTAAAACAACGCAATAAGTATTTGTATATAGAAGTATTGGGTGGCGAGCCCACAGTTTGGCCCGAGTTCCAAGACTTTGTTGACACTATAAGTGACGATAACGTATTTGTAGAGTTTAGCACCAACGCAAGCCGCACACTACGTTATTGGGAACAATTTAGAACGCATAGAGCATTTGTGTTTTTAAGCTGGCACTATGAACAAACCGATGACGATCACTTTTATCGTGTAGCAGAGATTATGCAGCACAAAGCTAGTGTAAGCATTCCGCTTATGGTAGTGCCTGACAACTATGATCGTGCTGTTGCGCTGTACGAGCGTCTACGGGGGCTCAACGTCGAGATTACTCCTAAGTTTACCCGCACAAGTATACATGGACATGATTACTTTGAGTACACAGAAGCACAGCGTGAATGGATACAAAACAATTACTATAATAAAATGCGAGACTTTGGATTAGACTGGACAGTGCCACGTAACCTACACTTTGACGGTGAAAAACGTAAGTTTATGACAGTGTTGGATCAGGGCTTACATCGTTTTGAAGGCTATACTTGTACAGCAGGAATAAAACGTTTTAGTGTTGATCCCAATGGTGATATTAAACGTTGCACCAAACGTGTGGGCGGCGTTATTGGTAATTTATTTACTGGATATACACTACCCGATGCGCCTATTGTTTGCAATTATGCAGCATGTCCTTGTAAGTTAGATGCTATTGTGGAAAAATGGATTTGAAAATGTTAGCCTATGAAGATATTACGTTTGATATGCTGGGCACAAAGCGTCAGCGTCCTATGTATTTGAGCAAGTTTACACAGTTCAGAGAACTGTTACAGATGCGATCATACCCACGTGATCCACATGAATATACACAACACTTTATTGAGGAAATGGATCGCTGGATTAACGCACATCAATTAATAAAATATTTGGGATTAGAAACGTTTGCTAGACGTGATGCTATACTGGGCACAACACATCAATTAGATGAATTGCATTATCTACACAAGCATGACATTGCAGTGCGTAAAGGTGAATACAAGTATCACAGACGCTTAACTGATTTTAAATTAAAAGAAATTGGTTATTATAAAGAATTAACCGAGGGTGATGTATTTGTCGCAAGTTATCCTAGTAATATTACTGCGGGCAAACTTGAGGATATGGAAAATAAGAAGTTATTAGATCATTGCTATAATAATAATATCCCCGTGCATATTGATGGCGCTTGGTTTGGGCAATGCCGTAACTTTGAGTTTGATGTAAGTCATCCTGCCATACACAGTGTAAGCATTAGTTTAAGTAAAGCATTAGGCATGGGCAGTCAACGTATTGGTATACGTTATACTCGTGAGCGTGTTAATGGTCCTGTTGCCGTTATGAATGATTTTAATTATGCTAATGTAAGTGATATGTGGATCGGTGTTGAAGCTATGCGGTTCTTCGGTGTGGATTACTGGTGGAGTAATTATGGTGAACTGTACTCAAAGGTATGTAAAGACTTTGGTTTAGTTGCTAGCGATAGTATACATGTAGGTTGGCATTATCCTAACTGGCCCGGGCCTGAACAAAAGCATTTATTGGGCATCAGAACTCCACTACGTTTCTTAATTGAAGGTATATTTGATGTTAGAGGCAGTGACTTGGGATTAAATGAGATAGAACGAAATGAACGCACCAAGTAAACATTGTAAGTTTACATACCACAGTTTCTTTTATAGTAAAGGAAATGTTGCACAGTGTTGTATGCAGGATACTTTACTTCAGAAATCAACATGGGCTGACGTTACTAATCTAAACACATGGTATCGTAACACTGATGAGTTTAATGAAACTAGACACGCATTAGATCATGGTAATGAACATCCTAGTTGTGAAAGCTGTTGGGCTTATGAAGCAGATGATATGCCCAGCGCAAGAACACATAACTTATACTATACTCTAGACACACAGTCAACCGAAGTTGATATACGTCATGTTGATTTACGTTTAAGTAATAAATGCAATTTACAGTGTAAGATGTGCAGCCCCTATGACAGTGATCAATTAGTTAAACTAGCACACGAATTACCATTTGATAATCCATTATTAAATCATTTGCCTAAAAATAATCCGGAAGATATCGATAAACTATTAAATTTAGTATTACAGTTACCTAATTTAGAAGCAATACGTTTTGCTGGCGGGGAACCTTTTATAATGCCAGAAGTAGAACAGTTTTTATATAAGCTAGTAGAACAACAGCGTACTAATATTAATATTGAGTTTGTCACTAATTGCACAAGCGCAAAGCCAAAGGTAATAGCGTTATTAGAACAGTTTGATAGTGTTGAGTTGATGTGTAGTATAGATGGCGTAGCGGATACGCTAGAGTATCAACGTTATCCTGCCAGATGGTCTACAGTTGAAAACAACTTTAAGCGGATGTATAATAGTAAGTGTAATACTCGTATTGTTCCTTGCATTGGATTATTAAACTATTTAGATTTAGATAGATTCTTTGCTTGGGCAGCGCAATATCCACACAGTTTAATAACGTTTAATGAAATACAAGAGCCTAGCTTTTTAGATTTTAGATTAATACCTCTAGAGGTTAGACCCAGGACATTTAAACTTAGTAACAATGTTACGGATGCTTGGCATAATTTTGTATCTAATACTATGCATCAAACAAGACATCCCACACAAGAGGAATGTAATTTATTAAAACAGTATGCACAAGTCTGGGACTATCGTTGTAATGAAAAGTTTTTAGATAGATACCCCTGGGCAAGTTACATTATAGAGAAAGCGATAGTATGATAGAAGATTTAGTATTCAAACCAAATTACAAAGATGTTGCAGTTAAATTAAGCGGTGGCGCCGATAGTGCAATTGTTTATTATGCAGTATGCAACTATTACAAAAAGTCCTACACAAACATCTACGCACTAACAATGGGTACAGCATCTAAGCCATGGTACCCTGTAGGTGCAGCTAAGATAATCAAACGTGTATATGAACTAACTGGTGTTGCTCCCGTAGATCATTTTGTGCATTACCAACCTGAGACTACAGCCGCAGGATATGCTAGTGGCATCAGTGATATGGATGAGCTAGCAGTAAAACGTTTTGAGCTAGATGCTATCTACAGTGGGCTTACTGTTAATCCACCAATTGATAATATGCAACAATACTTTAAAGATAATCACAAACAATTTGGATTAGATATTAATACGCTAATGAATCATATTGCGGGCAGAGATGATAGCAGAGACACAACTGAAGAGCCCACGTTTTTTACTAAGCAATATGGCAAGCAAAGTGTTGACCGTATCAGACCATTCATAAATAAAGATAAGCAAGCAGTGTATCATGCATATCGTGACTTAGATATGATGGAGCAACTTTATCCATATACATATAGTTGCGAAACGATTCCAGACAATTACGACACGATGGATTTTGTGCATTGTGGCTATTGTTTCTTTTGTATGGAACGTTATTGGGGATTTGGGAGAATCATTTAATGGAAATAGGGTTTAAGCATATTGAAGATTATTATGATCAGCATACGCCCGAGTATGGAACATATCAGTTAGAGTTTGATCCGCTACAGTTTATTGATGAAGCATATACAGTCTATAATAGTGCGGATGCTAAACGCAGTGGGCGCAATGACTTTAATAGATTTAATAATACCAGTCGTAATACCAAAGAGTTTTTAAGCGAGTATTGGAATAGTAAATTAACGTTGGACTATGATTGGAATTGGGAATACTTCCACAGTGGTGAACCTGCAGGATTGCATACTGACTATACCTGTTTCCCCAACAGTTGGCGACCCAATAAAGAATACATGACACATGATTGTCATTTAGTATTGGGCATTATTATTCCCTTAGAGTGGAACAGCTTGCAACCCTATACAGTGATGTATGATCGTCTGACAACGGAGCCACGCAAAATGATTTATCGTCGTAGCGAAATGCGTTATATGGATACAGATGAAGCGGTAACCTATAGAACCAATTGGAATTATGATCCTGATGTTACTAGATACAATCCTGCTTACACCGCTTATGCTAAAGAGTATGCTGATCTAATGTTACACAGTGCATATAAGTGGAGCATAGGTTCATGTGTTGCGTTTGATACACGCCGTTGGCACAGCAGCAGTTGGTTCCTCAGCACAAATGAATTACCTGCAGTAAGTACAGAATACAAGCGTAGCATAATTGGCTTTGCAAGTGTAGATGTTGACAGATGACGGGTGTATGGTGCAGTTTACCTTGGACACACATATGCGTTAGACCTGACGATACGCTAAAGCCCTGCTGCAGGTATCAGTATGGTCCCGGGGAAACACAGCACAGTGTTGATCTAGATTCAATTGCAACCTTCGGTGTAGCAGCACTTAATACAAATTATTTAAATCAATTACGTAAAGACTTATTAGCGGGTATACCAAGAACAGAATGTAAAAAGTGTTCGATAGAAGAAAAGAACTATAAACCCAGCTTACGCACTATTATGAATTCGGTTATTAATTTAAAACAAGAGGACTGTGACACTCATGTTAACAGTGTGCAGTATTTAGAATTAAGTATTGATAATATATGCAACTTACAGTGCAGAATGTGTGACAGTAAGTTTAGCAGTAGACTTATAGGCAGGGATCAGTTTTTAGGAAACCCTGTGCATAAAAAACTAGAACCTAACTATGCTAAGTTGAGCAATTTAGATTTAAGTAAACTAACTCGTATTAAGTTATTGGGCGGCGAGCCATTTATCACTCCTAACTTGGAACAGTTTCTAGACTTTATAGCAGCACATGTGGATGTTAGTCAAATTAATTTAGATATTAATACCAATGCAACAGCTATACCCAATGATAGTATAGTTTATAAATTAAATCAGTTTAAGTTTTTAGAACTTAACGTTAGTTTAGATAGTTATAGTCTTGCAAATGATTATCAAAGATGGGGTAGTGATTATCAGCAAGCGTTTAACAATGTATTAAAGTATGAGAAGATATTTAAAAAGAAGTCAATAGCATACCATTCTACTATTAGTTTATTAACAGCAAATGATTTAGCTCATACATTAAATGTATTACAAGGGTTGCATAACTATCATGTTAGCATTGACTTTGTTAGATCACCTGAATACTTGTGTATGTTATATGCTCCCATGGATTATAGAGATTGGTTATTAGCAGCAAATGAATCTAATGCTACTGCCTATAGTGTTATTAGTAACTTTTTAAAAGACGCCGCATATGACGTTGTTCTTTGGCAAGAGTTCATTAGCACTACTCATAAGCTAGATAAGTATTACAACATTAGATTAGAAGATTATAATCCATGCCTGGCGGAATTTTTAGCAAGATAAGTAACAGTATGACACTTAGACAAATTGGATTTGAAAACGCAATCCCCTTAGAAGTTTGTGAGTATATTAAAAACTTCTTTGACACACACACTGAATTGCATGTGCATAAGCCTAATAACCCAAACGTTATTAAGATCAATCACCCATGGCGTCATTTACAAGACGTATTAGATCCGATCTTGAGCAAGTATATACGCACCAACCGAGGGCAAGGCGGAAACATTTATCGTCATACAAACTTATACAGTTTACACGTGGACAGTGATGAGCCTACACAAATGATTAACGTTAACATCCCAATACATTTAGAAGTAACAGATCCGGCGCAGCACTTTATAGTGTTTGATCAATGGACTGATAACGGGTATGGACAAACATGGTATGGGGACAGATCAGATATCAATAACTATGACTTCGATCGTAATAAAAAACTAGCAATGACTCCGTGGAATGATGAGCGTGTATATGATAAAACTGATAAAGATGTCGACGCAGAGTTTTATGCAAACTACTTAGAGTTTAATCATCACAAGCTAGAATACTTCAAGGGATTGAGCGGCGTTGCATATGATTGGAAGCCAGGAAACTTAGTCGTGTTTAACAGCAACAACATTCATTGCACTGGTAAGTTAGTAGGTCCATGGAAGATGGGACTGTTAATTAATTTTGAAGGCAGCTTAGAGGATTTATTAGTATGACAGATATTGTTATTAGTATTGTTCCTAAATTAGATCCGTATGCGCCTACAATTGGTCCTGCAGCATTAAAAGCACATTTGCAAACTGCAGGCTACAGTTGCACAGTAATAGATCACAACATTCGTTTGTACAATTATCTAGAAACTAAAGATTTAGGAAATCATTATTATTATGAAAATGATGCAGGATTTTTAAGTTGGATTAATACAGGTGCTGATCCAACAACCGGAGAGACATGGTTTCAACTAGGATTAGAATTTGATCAACTGTATGAAGTTATTCGTGACGAATTGGATCGTTGGATAGCAGAACTTAAAGCTATCAATCCCAAGTGGATTGGGTTAAGCATGTTAAGTAGATTTAGTTGTGCAGTGGGTATTAAAATGTGCCAACTTATACGTGAACATATTCCCTCTGCTAAAATTGTAATCGGCGGTGCTGCTATACGAGAATGGAATACAATGTGGATCAGACGAGGTTGGACTGACTATTATATATTTGGAGATAGCGAACGTGCAATAATAGAATTGCTTAACGGTAATATTACTTACCCAGGTATTAACAGTGCAGTTCCGGTGCAAATTGAAAACTTAGATGAGTTATTAGTGCCAGACTATAGTGATATTAACTGGGATGATTATAAAGAAGATCATACTATAAAGCCAGTGTTTGTAACAGCAAGCAGAGGATGTGTTAAGCGTTGCGATTTTTGTGATGTTGCAGCTATATGGCCCAAATATAAGTTTAGATCAGGTGCACATGTTACAAATGAGATATTAGAGTTATTTGCTCGTTATCAGAGACAAACAATTAAGTTCACCGATAGTTTAATTAATGGTAGTATGAAAGCATTTAGAGAACTACTGACTAATTTAGCAGAACATAATAAACATATAGAGTCAGATGATCAAGCAATACATTGGGAAAGTCAATGGATTATGAGACCTAAAAATCAAAGCCCCGAATCAGACTTTGCACTAATGAAAGCTAGCGGTTGTTTAGAATTAGATATTGGTGTTGAAAGTTTTAGCCAACATGTGCGTTACGACATGGGCAAAAAGTTTACTGACGAAGATATGTGGTGGTGTTTTGAAATGCTAGACAAATATGAAATACCATACCAAATGTTAATGATTGTTGGTTATCCAACCGAAACAGAACAAGATCACATACACACACTAAACACAGTAAGACGTATGGTCGAACTAGGATATGTATCTAAGGCAGGCAGCAATAGACCTCCTGCTGGAAGATTTAGTTTTGGTAATACTTTATTATTAGGAGAAGGTCTTCCAATTTGGGACAAGTATAAAGATAAACTAGAATACTATAATGACGATTATGATTGGAAGTTTAGTGATAATGATTTATCTGCTCGTTTACGTAGATATATTGAAGTTAATGAATTAGTTAGCGAATTAACAGGCGAAGAAATGACTTGGTTCCTTGAAAAAAGTAAAAGAGAATATGAACAGTCATTGAATGATAAAAAAGTTCGAGAACGTATTGAATCGAAAAGTTGAATAATGCTAAAATGCAAATACGCATGGAGTCATCTAGATTTCCTTCAAGGTGAGTATGCTCCTTGCTATCGTTTTAAGATTAAACCTCAACCAATTGCAAGTTTAAAAGATTCTTTACCAAGTGATGTAATTAATAATGAAGCAATGCAGTCAGTAAGGGCTAGTTTACAGCAGGGTGTATTCCCACCAGGGTGTGTGGATTGTGCATACAAAGAATCAACAGGTTTAAAAAGCTATAGACAAAAAAGTCTAGAGGATTTAGAATGGGATTCTAATAATAACATTGACTACAGTAAAACAACGGTGCCTGCTATATTAGACCTTGAGTTAAAGTTTAGCAGGACTTGTAATTTTTTATGTAGACATTGTGGGAGTGATAGTAATAGTAAATTTGAACTGTTAGGGCAGGCCAACCCAGAGATAGCATACAAGTTATCTCATATGAATTTTGATCATATTGAAATAGGTGAAAGTCCTATTACTGTTGTTACCCCAGCCATATTAGAAGATTTGATACAAAATATTATTCCTAATGTAAGACGTATAACATTTAGTGGTGGTGAACCGCTTTATCACATAGATCATTATAGATTTTTAGAAAGATTGATACAAGATCCAAATGTCGATACTAGAAACATATCTCTGCTGTATAATACTAACCTAAGTCTAATCAATTTTAAACAGTATAAATTAACTGAGTTATGGAAACATTTTAATGGGATACATCTAACAGTAAGTATGGATGGTACCGGCGTGTTGTTTAACTATTTCAGAGAACGAGGAGACTGGGCAACAGTTGTTGCTAACTTATATACATTGTTAGATAATAGTAAAAACATACATAGCGTATTATTAGTATGCACCTCAAGCGCATATCAAGCATTTTATGCTGATGTTATTTTTGATACATTAGCAAAAATGGTTGAAGATATCAAACAAAGATACAATGTTGTTTCTATAACAACACACCCAACATTTGTTCATTACCCAGAAGGGCTTGACATGGTTAATTTACCTAAGCGTGTTAAGAATAAACTAGTAAAGAAGTTTGAAGCAACATTAGGTACGGACGAAGTTTATAACTATGCTATGAAAGAACTGTTGATTCATTTACGCAGTGATGCGTATGCTAGCACTAAGTTGTTTGCTAAAATAGTTAAATTACAAGATCAATTACACAATCGTAGTTGTAAAAACATACTACCTGAGTTAGCGGCATTTGTATATGCTGATGAATAAATACATAGAGAAAGGGGATATATAATGCAACCTTCATATATCGACATCAAGAAAGCAGTTGTTAAAAGTCAACACTGTCAACGTAACTTTGATCTTTCAAAAGAGATCCCCGCAGAAGATCTAGACATTCTAGTATATGCTGCGACCAATTGCCCCAGCAAGCAAAACATTGCGTTCTATAAGCTACATGTTATTACTGATCGTGCTGTGATTGAAGAGATTCATCCACACACTTGGGGAACACATGCTTACAACGCTAACGGCGAAATGGTAGCAACTACTAACAGTCAAACACTTGCAAATGCTATTTTTGTTTACGAACTAGTTGAACTAGCAGACCTAAGCGAAGCAGCACAAACTAAGTGGGCGAATAGTGATGACGCAGAGTACGCAATTTTCCTAAGAGATCGTGCAGTAGCAATTGGTATTGCTAGCGGTTATGTTAACTTAACTGCAGCTATGCTAGGATACAGCACAGGATGCTGCCAGTGCTTTGATGTGTCAACAGTTAAAGATTTACTAGGATTAAAGAACATGCCTGAGATGATTCAAGGCATTGGCTTTAAAGATGAAAGCCGTAACCGTCGTGAGCACGAAAAGAACGGGTTAGTATTTCCAACACGTAAAAAAGAAGCTATCGAAGTTACACGCCGTTAAAAAATAGTGAGGGTGTAATGCCCTCACATTATTCTTATGGATCAAATGAAAACACAATGCTCTAAAAGTTGGACTGATGTAAACATTGATTTCAAAAACAAACTAATACGACATTGTTGTAAAGCTGAACCCTATAACTTTCCTGACAAACTCAGCATAGATTTTTTTGACAACAGTCCACAAATTCAAGAACGCAGATCTCAGACCACACGCGGGATCCAACATCAGGATTGCAATTCTTGTTGGCGTGATATAAACTCAGGTAACGCTGCATACAAAGATTGGATGAACAAGTGGTCTGACCAAGATTTTGACGCCAGAAATTTACACAAGCCACATGTGAACTATATTGACATTGAATTGGACAACACCTGTGATCTTAGTTGCTTGTATTGTAGCAGTGTATGCAGCAGTAAGATAGCGCAAGAAGAAGGCGTAGTAAATGTTGACAATACCCGCAAAGAAGATATCGCAGCTTTTATGCTTTGGTTTGAAACACTAGCAGCAACCACAACAGAACAAGTAACTGTTAACTTCTTAGGAGGTGAACCCACTGCAAGTAAGTTGTTTTACGAGTTAGTTGATTTTATTAACGCAACTATACTAAAGTATCCAACTTTTAACGTTTGTATAGAAGTATGCACTAACTGTAATAGTAAACCTTTCCTAATGGATAAGTTGTTATCTGCTATGGACTCTAGCACTGCAACATGGGCAGTAAGTATTAGCAATGAAAGCTATGGGGAAGACAGCGAGTTAATACGATATGGACTAGAATGGGATAGGTTTGTAAGTAACTTTAAACGTTACACGGAGCATCCCAAGGTTAGCAGCATAACACTAGCGCCCACCGTGAATGCATTTAGTTTGCCTAGCTTTGCACAATACATTTCGTTTGTGCATGTTATGTTAGCAGCTAAGAAAAAAAACTGGGGATGGGTTGGCTCTCATGTTACTTGGCCTGTAGCATTGGATGTTAAACACTTGCCATACGAGTATAGACAGTATATTGTTAATGCACAAGCTATCCTTGCATTAGATAAAAAAAACAGCCGTTTTAGAAACTATGAACGATTTAATATGTTCTTGGATCAAATGCTACTTCGGATTGGGAGTGAGTTTACGCCTAACTACAAAGAAAATCTACAACAGTTTATAGATGAAAAGAACCGTGTTAAACAAACAGACAAGTTAAACAGGTTAATGTTATGAACAAGTTAGTGGACTTATTATGAGCCATAGTTGTATACATAGTCACGTTGGTGTGAGCTTAGTTGATGCAACAGGCAAACTACGCCCTTGCTGCAAGTTCAAAAGCGGATGGAACATACCAAGTATATTTGATGTTGACACACTTAACGGATTGCATACTAAACAAGAATACACACAGTTGCAAACAGCACTAGCAACAGACTCTTGGCCATCACCTTGCAGAGTATGTGAACGCAGTGAAGCAACAGGTATAGAAAGCCGCAGACAGTTTACAAATCA